>Ga0215277_1005_pt1 | contig 119898 bp, 98 predicted proteins | sample ZER3_50Endo4_M4_FD_182619 | JGI IMG/M metagenome (GOLD analysis project Ga0215277, IMG submission 182619) | Enriched cells of freshwater protists from Biology Centre CAS, Ceske Budejovice, Czech Republic - ZER3_50Endo4_M4 | ecosystem: Environmental > Aquatic > Freshwater > Unclassified ... | reverse complement strand
CTTCTACATTTAGAGCTTGTGCCAAATGTTTGACTTTTTCTTCAGAAGGTTTTGGTTTTAATGTCCAGCGCATAATTGATTTTAGATTTTAGAGTGTTGATTTTAGATTTTAGATTTGCTATATATGATCTTAAAGTACTTGATTTTAAGATCTGAAATCAAAAATCGTTAATCAAAAATCTTAAATATAATTATTTCGCTTCTAAAGCATTTCCTTCAAACTGAATTCCGTCCCAACCTAAGTTGATGAAATTTCTAATGTTCTGGTGATTCGTTCCTTTTGGATCGCCTAAAACTTCTTCAAAATAAAATGCTCCAAAACAAGCTAATGTTTCTTCTTTACTTAAATTCTGCAATTTTGCGAAAGAAAACAATTTGCAAGAACCAGAATTTTCGCCTGCTGCGTTATGTTGTGTTCCGTTTTGAAAAGCTGTTGGAGTAAAGTTGTAGTTTTCTTCAATTACTGCAATAGTTTCAGGAAATGTGATTTGAGTTGGAGTTTGTTTTACTTTTTCTAAAAAGGCTTGAATGCTCATATTGTTGGTTTGTTTTTTTTTCCACTGATTAAAAGGATTAAAATGATTTTTGTTTTTGCCACGAATTACACGAATTAACACGAATTGAATTAGTGGAATTAGTGTAATTCGTGGCGAACTTTATAATTAATGTGTGTTAATCATTTTAATCTGTGGCTGAAATAATTATTTATTCTTCTTCGTCTTTTGAATACTTACTCTTTTTAGCTTCTTTCTCTATTGTTTTTCCAGCAACAACCACGACGATTTCTCCTCTTGGAGCTGTTTTTTCGAAATGGGCTAAAACTTCTTTCGCTGTTCCGCGGACGTTTTCTTCGTGCATTTTTGATAATTCGCGTGAAACGCAAACTTGTCTGTCTTCTCCAAAATACTGAACAAACTCGCTTAAAGTTTTAACTAATTTATGAGGAGAAACGTATAAAATCATGGTTCTGGTTTCTTCGGCTAAAGCCAAAAAACGAGTCTGGCGTCCTTTTTTATCAGGAAGGAAACCTTCGAAAACAAATTTGTCATTTGGGAGTCCGCTGTTTACCAAAGCAGGAACAAAAGCCGTTGCTCCAGGAAGACATTCTACCTCAATTTTATTTTCAACGCAAGCGCGTGTCAATAAAAATCCAGGGTCAGAAATGGCTGGAGTTCCAGCGTCTGAAATCAAAGCGATGGTTTCGCCAGCTTTCAAACGAGCAATTAAATTCTCAGTTGTTTTATGTTCGTTGTGCATGTGATGGCTGTGCATGTGCGTGCCAATTTCAAAATGCTTCAACAATTTTCCGCTTGTGCGCGTGTCTTCCGCCAAAATCAAATCGACTTCTTTCAAAACCCGAATGGCTCTAAAAGTCATGTCTTCAAGATTGCCAATTGGCGTTGGAACGATATATAATTTTGACATATTTTTTATTCGTAAAAATGTGAATTTTGAGTTGTGAAAAATGAAATGTTACAAGAATTTTTTCTCGATAATTCCCATAAAACGATCTGCATAATCGTCTTTTCCTTCCCAGTTGTTATAATCTGGTTTTACCATGTTTTCAATAAAATCTTTTACTTCTGCATAAGAATCAAAAGTTAATAATTGGTTTAAAACACGGCTATAATCTTCTGTGCTGTTGCCAAAAAGATTTTTAGTAAAAGCAATTCTGTCATTCAAATCAATATGAAAACCTCTTGCTAGTTTATCATTCAAACTAACCGATTTTGGTTGAGCAGGAGTTTCAAGAATGGCCGTTTCTATTTTTTTAGTTTCTTTAAAATCATTGATTGAAGGCGTTTGGACTGGCGGAACAGCCTCGAAACTGTCTACTTTTACAAACTGCGCATCAGCATAATTAATTCCAAAATCCTCAAATTGGATAGTTGGAGCTGAAGTTATTGGAGTTTCTACTTTTGGTTCTTCTTTAACTTCATCTTTGATTTCTTCTACTTCTAATTCAAAAGCAGGTTTGAAATCCGGAATTGGTTTCAATTCGCTGACAGTTGTAAACGAAAGATCATCAATAGGTTTTTCCGTTTCTTCTACCTTTTCAGCAATTGGCTCAATAATTTCTTCAACAACCGCTTCTTCAATTTCAGCGGCGATTGGTTCAGGAGTTTCTTCGATTATTGGTTCTGCAACTTCAACAATTGGTTCAGCAGTTTCAACAATTTCTACTGGTTTTTCTTCTGAAATTTCAGGCTCGTAAGATTCTTCAAGTGCAATTACTTTCTCTGGAGTTGGAGCTTCATTTTCAATTATTGCAGGAATAATTTCTTCTCCTTTTTCGAAAATGGTTTCCAATTCAGAAGCAATATCACTTTGTCCGATGGTTGGTTTTGCAGAATCGAAATTTTCTTCAACAAATTTTAATACTGCTAATTTCTCGTATAATTTCTGAGTTTCAAGGTACAATTGATTGATATCGGATTTGTTTTTAAGTTTCAAAATTCGATGCGCAATGCTGATTAAATCAGCTTCCAATTTTTTTTTCATAACTGTTGAAAATTATAGTGAATAAGGTATTTTAGTGTATTTGATGTCTGAATGTCTCTATTATCAAGGAAATTCAAAAGATAATTTTTTATTTCTGTTAATACGCTTTCGCGAATTTAAGGTTTGATAAAAATTTTCTACTTTTGAAAAAATGTAAAACAGCACATTTTTACATCAATTTATTGCCAGTACAAAGTAATAAAAACTATTCATTTTTAAAGGTAGAAAAATACAAAATGTTTCTCGAAAATACAGTAAATCACAAAGAACAATTTGGTTGGATTGAAGTTATTTGTGGATCAATGTTTTCGGGTAAAACCGAAGAGCTGATCCGTAGATTAAAGCGCGCCCAATTTGCCAAACAAAGAGTCGAAATCTTTAAACCTGCTATTGATACCCGTTATCATGACGAAATGGTCGTGTCTCATGATGCCAACGAAATTCGTTCTACACCCGTTCCTGCGGCAGCTAACATATTGATTTTAGCTCAAGGTTGCGATGTAATTGGTATTGACGAAGCTCAGTTTTTTGATGATGAAATTATTACCGTTTGCAATGATTTAGCAAATCAAGGAATTCGTGTAATTGTGGCTGGTTTGGACATGGATTTCAAAGGAAATCCGTTTGGTCCAATGCCAGGACTTATGGCAACTGCAGAATATGTAACGAAAGTTCACGCCGTTTGCACGCGAACTGGAAACTTAGCCAATTATAGTTTTAGAAAAACAGCCAATGATAAATTGGTTATGCTTGGTGAAACCGAAGAATACGAGCCACTTAGCCGTGCAGCGTATTTTAATGCCATGAAAAAAAATCAGGAAAAATAAATTTAAATTCCATTTATAAAGCCTTTTAATAAAAATACAAAGTATGAGAAAACAGAATATTTTATTGTTGATATTGATTGGAATTGCGGTTGCTTTAGTGGCATATTTTCAGTTTTATCTTGACAAAAATGCTGATGAAGTAAATAATGAAGTTAAAGAACTAGTTGCAAAATATAATAAAAGTTGCCCGTTAAATATTCAAGAGGGAATGCGTTTAGATAGCGTGAGTCTTCCAGAAGGAAGAGTAGTTCAGTATAATTTGACATTATTGAATGTTGCAAAAGAAACTGCTGAGGTAAATGTGATAAAAGAAGAAATTGAAAAAAGTCTTATCAGTACAGCAAAAGCAAATCCTGGCTTAAAAGTTTTTAGAGATAACGATTATGATTTGATTTATCATTATAGCGATAAAAAGAAAGCATTTTTATTTGATGTGAAGATTCAGCCAGATCAATACAAATAAGATTAAAAGCAAAAAGAAACCCGACAGATTTTGAATTTGTCGGGTTTTTTATTTGTGAAAATTAAATTTTCTTTCTCATTCTCGCTACCGGAATATCAAGTTGTTCACGGTATTTAGCAATTGTTCTTCTAGCAATTGGATAACCTTTTTCTTTTAAGATTTCAGCCAATTGATCGTCTGGAAGCGGTTTTCTCTTATCTTCTTCCTCAATTGTATTTTGAAGAATTTTTTTGATTTCTAAAGTCGAAACATCTTCTCCCTGATCATTTTTCATGGCTTCAGAGAAGAATTCTTTAATCAGTTTTGTTCCGTATGGTGTTTCAACATATTTGCTGTTGGCCACACGCGAAATTGTCGAAATATCCAAACCAACCATATCCGCAATATCTTTTAAGATCATTGGTTTTAGTTTGGTTTCGTCACCATCTAAGAAATATTCTTCTTGATAATGCATAATTGCATTCATTGTTACAAAAAGTGTTTCCTGACGCTGTCTAATCGCATCAATAAACCATTTTGCAGAATCCAATTTTTGTTTGATAAATTGAACTGCATCTTTCTGTGCAGTCGATTTATCACGAGATTCTTTATACGTCTGCATCATTTCTTGATAATCTTTAGAAACGTGCAAAGAAGGAGCATTACGACCGTTTAAAGTCAATTCTAATTCGCCATCTACAATTCTGATGGCAAAGTCTGGAACGATATTCTCCGTTACTTTGTTGTTTCCTGTATAAGAACCACCCGGTTTCGGATTCAAACGTTCAATTTCGTGAATGGCTTTTTTAAGCTGTTCGTTTGAAATACTGTATTTCTGTAATAATTTATCGTAATGTTTCTTCGTAAATGCATCAAACTGATTTTCTATAATGTCAATCGCTAAATCAACATATTCAGTTGGTGTTTTGTGTTTTAATTGCAATAATAAACATTCTTGTAAGTCACGCGCGCCAACTCCTGAAGGTTCCAATTCGTGAATTACAGTCATCATTTTTTCGACCATTGCTTCATCAGTGTAAATTCCCTGAGTAAAGGCCATGTCGTCAACAATGTCTGGAATGCTTCTGCGGATGTAACCCATGTCGTCAATACTTCCTACTAAGAATTCGGCGATTTCGCGCTCTTCATCATTCAAAATAAAAGTATTCAATTGATTGATTAAATCCTGATGAAAACTAATCGGAGCCGCAAAAGGAGTTTCGCGTTCCTCGTCATCACTATAATTATTTACCTGAGTTTTGTAATCAGGCGTATCGTCGTCGCTTAAGTATTCGTCAATGTTAATATCGTCTGCTTCGATTCTGTCAGATTCTGAATCATCATAATCGTCGTAGTCTTCATTAGCGTAATCATCAGCTTCGTATTCTTCTTCTTTTCCAGCTTCAAGCGCCGGATTTTCGTTCATTTCTTCTAATAAACGTTGTTCAAAAGCTTGCGTAGGCAATTGAATTAACTTCATCAGCTGAATTTGCTGTGGAGATAATTTTTGGGATAATTTTAAATTTAAAAATTGCTTTAGCATAATAAGGCGCTATTTTTTAGCCACTAAGGCGCGAAGGCGCTAAGTTTTTTATTTTTTTGCCCAAGGGCTTTTGTTAAACTTTAAAACACTCTCTTTGTGTTTATGAATCTTCTTATGCCACTTTTAATTAGTGGCACATTAAAATTAATTAAGTAACCTAAATCTTTGTCTAGTAATTTTAACTGACTTATAATTTGTGCTTCCCAAACCGGATTAATTTGTTCAACTGCTTTTATTTCTATGATTATAGAATCCTCGATCAATAAATCTAATCTTAATCCCTCAGGAAATACAATTCCGTCATAAACGATCGGAATATCAACTTGACGTTTTACATCTAGACCAGCTTTAGCGATTTCATGAGCTAAACAAACTTCATAAACTCTTTCTAATAATCCAGGACCAAGTTGTTTGTGAACTTTGAATGCAGCGTTTATAATTATTTTTCCAATTTCTTCTATTCTTTCAGAGAGCATGTTTTTTTGGTTTTGCCACGAAGGCACAAAGACGCGAATTTGATTTAATAAAAATACAGCATTGACTTTTTTGTGTCTTCGTGGTATTTTTATTTCAATTTTTAATTAAGCAAAATTTTTAAAATAAACTTTGCGTCTTTGTGCCTTTGTGGCAATGAACCTTATATGTTAAAATTCCGCGCTTCCAGGAGTTCTTGGGAAAGGAATTACGTCTCTAATGTTTGTCATTCCTGTTACAAACAATACTAAACGCTCAAATCCTAAACCGAAACCTGCGTGTGTTGCAGAACCGAATCTTCTGGTGTCTAAGTACCAGTATAATTCTTCTTTGTCAATTCCAAGAGCTTCCATTTTCTGAACAAGAACATCATAACGCTCTTCTCTTTCAGAACCACCAACAATTTCTCCAATTCCAGGGAAAAGGATGTCCATTGCGCGAACAGTTTCTCTTCCTGGTTCTGTGTTGTCATTCAAACGCATGTAAAACGCTTTAATGTTTGCTGGGTAATCGTATAAAATTACCGGACATTTAAAGTGTTTTTCTACTAAATAACGCTCGTGTTCTGATTGTAAATCAGCTCCCCATTCTGTGATAAGGTATTGGAATTTCTTCTTTTTATTTGGAGTTGAATCTCTTAAAATATCAATTGCCTCAGTATAAGAAACACGTTTGAAGTTGTTCTCTAAAACAAAGTTTAGTTTTTCTAACAACGCCATTTCGCTTCTTTCTGCTTGTGGTTTTGATTTTTCCTCTTCTAAAAGTCTTCCTTCTAAGAAAGCCAAATCATCTTTACAGTTGTCTAAAGCATATTTAATTACATACTGAATAAAATCTTCAGCCAAATCCATGTTATCATCAAGGTCGTTGAAAGCAACTTCAGGCTCGATCATCCAGAATTCTGCTAAGTGACGAGAAGTGTTTGAGTTTTCTGCTCTAAACGTTGGTCCAAAAGTATAAATCTGACCCAAAGCCATAGCAAAAGTTTCTCCTTCTAATTGTCCAGAAACTGTCAAGTTTGTATGTTTTCCAAAGAAATCTTTTTTGAAATCAATGTTTCCTTCTTCATTTTTAGGAAGATTGTCAAGCGGTAAAGATGTTACTTGGAACATTTCTCCAGCACCTTCAGCATCAGCTCCAGTAATGATTGGCGTGTTTACATACACGAAACCTTTTTGTTGGAAATAGCTGTGAACAGCATAAGACAATACCGAACGCACACGCATAATTGCACCAAAAGCATTTGTACGTACACGCAAGTGAGCGTTTTCACGTAAAAATTCTAAAGAGTGTTTTTTAGGTTGCATTGGGAATTTTTCAGCATCAGAATCTCCAAGGATTTCAAGTTTGTTAACCTGAATTTCGTATTTCTGACCAGCACCTTTACTTTCAACTAAAGTTCCAATTACAGAAACTGCAGCTCCAGTAGTGATTCTTTTTAAAGTTTCTTCTGGTGTATTTTCAAAATCAACAACACATTGAATATTATTAATTGTAGAACCGTCATTTAAAGCGATGAACTGATTATTTCTAAAAGTTCTCACCCAACCTTTTGCATTCACTTCCTGTAACGTCGTCGTACTGTTTAATAAGTCTCTAACTTTTGTGTGTTTCATTTTTATATATAATTGATATTAAGTAATATTCATTTTGAACAACTGCAAATATAATCGATATTAATTAATTTGAGAAGTTGAATTTTTTATAGGTTTGTTTTATGTCCATTTTTGTCATTTCGACGAAGGAGAAATCTTCGTAAGAAACTCGACAAAATTATAATTACTGTGCGGAGCTACTTGCGGAGATTTCTCCTTCGTCGAAATGACAGACTTTTTTAGAGCTGGCATATTATTTCTTTAAGAAAAAGAAAAGGCATCAAAAAAAAGCATTGCCAAAATTGTTATTAAAAACGAAATAAAAAAAGCTTTAAGGGTTTGGTTTTTTATTAAAAGCTTGTTTTTCTGTAAAATGAATTTCACAATCGTTCCTCCAATTATTGTAAATGTAAAAATCCAAAAGCAAATAAATAAAAGCTGTATAAAGTTGATAAATTGCCCTAATCCAGCTTGTCCTTCCGCATAACAATTTACATTGAACAGAATTAATAAGATAAGAATTATTACACTTTTCTTCATATTTTTAATTCGCGTCAATTCGTGAAATTCGTGGCAAAAAAACTCTACTTCTGCAAATTCTCCAAATCCTCTTTCTTCGTTTTCTTCTTTTCGAAAGTTAAAACCAACGATGGTAAAACCACCAAGTTAGCAAACATAGCAAAAACCAATGTACAAGAAATTAATCCTCCTAAAGCAATTGTTCCGCTGAAACTTGATAAAGTGAATGTTGCAAAACCTAAAATCAAAACGATAGAAGTATAGAAAGTACTTACTCCAGTTTCTCTTAAAGCGCTGAAAACAGATTTTTTTACTTTTCCTTTATTTTGAGTCAATTCATCTTTGTATTTCGCCATAAACTGAATGGCATTATCTACCGAGATTCCGAAAGCGATACTAAATACCAAAATCGTTGATGGTTTTAACGGAATTCCGAAATAACCCATTAATCCAGAAGTAATACAAAGCGGTAAAATATTCGTAATCAAAGAAGCCAATACCATTTTGAAAGAACGGAATAAATACAACATCAAAAATGCAATAGTTGCAATCGCAAAAAGCAAAGATTCGATTAAGTTGTGTGCCAAATACGTTGTTCCTTTTTGGAAAACCAATGCTTTTCCTGTAATCGTAACTTCAAAACGGTCTTTCGGGAAAATTTCATCGATTTTTTTACGAAGTTTTCCTTCTACTTTCGCCATTTCATCTGTTCCAATATCTTTCATGAAAGTTGTAATTCTAGCATATTGTCCAGTCGAATCAACATAAGCTTTCATTAGATTTTCTTTACTGTTTTTTGTCGCATTTTTAGCATAACTCAAAATAAAAGTTTGCTCTTGCGAAGTCGGTAATTGGTAATATTCTGGGTTTCCGTTGTAGAAAGCCTGTTTAGAATATTTCACCAAATTCACCACAGAAACTGGTTTTGCCAATTCTGGAATTTCAGAAATTGTATTCTGCAATTCATCCATTTTACGGATTGTCGAAGCCTTCATAACACCTTTTTTCTTTTTGGTGTCGACCATAATTTCAAGAGGCATTACTCCGTTAAATTCCTTTTCGTAAAATAAAATATCTTTAAAGAAAGAAGCGCTTTTTGGCATTTCACCAATCAAACTTCCCGAAACTTTCATTTGTCTAACTCCATTCAAACTCACGATGAATAGAACAGCATAAATGCAATAAACGATCGTTTTTTTGCCTTTAACGATAGTTGTAACTGTGTTTAAAAGCGTCGAAATGTAAGTTTTGTCTAAGTGATATAAGTGTTTTGCTTTTGGCAACGGCATAAAACTGTAAATAATCGGCACGATAAAAAGTGTCAAAGTATAAACAGAAAGCACGTTGATAGAAGTTACCAATCCGAATTCAAACAGCAATTCGTTTCCTGTAATCATTAAAGTTGCAAAACCAATTGCAGCCGTTAAATTGGTCATGAAAGTCGAATGTCCAATTTTTGAAATAACACGCTGTAATGCTTTTGCCTGATTGTTATGAATTTTGATTTCCTGCTGATATTTATTGATCAAGAAAATACAGTTTGTAATTCCGATTACGATAATCAGCGGCGGAATGATAGCTGTTAAAATTGTGATTTTATATCCGAATAATCCAAGTGTTCCAAAAGACCACGTTACGCCGACAATTAAAATAACAACCGAAATAAAAGTTGCTCTATACGAACGGAAAAAGAAAAAGAAAATCAATGAAACTGTCAATAAAGATGCTCCAATGAAAAGTCCGATTTCACCTTTCATGTTATCCGCATTGATCGTTCTGATGTACGGCATTCCCGAAACTTTCAAATCAATTCCAGTTGTTTTTTCGAATTTATTGATTTTCGGAACTAGATTTTCAAGAATAAAAGTCTTTCTATTAGCAGTATTCACCAAGTTTTTGTTGATGTAAACCGCAGAACGAATACTTCCGCTTTCTTTGTTGAATAAAAGACCTTCGTAAAAAGGCAAATTATTGAATAACTCGTGTTGAATTCCTTTTAAATAAGCAGGATCTAGAACTTTGCTTTGGTCAATAAAAGGTGCTAAAACAAATTTTTCGTTAACCGTATCTTTTTCCAGTTTTTTCAAATCGTTTAAAGAAACTACCAAATCAACTTCTTTAGATTTTTTCAAACCTGTCATCATTTCATTCCAAGCGGCGTAGTTTTTTGGAGTAAAGAATTTTGGATCTTTAAAACCAATAACGATCAGGTTTCCTTCTTCGCCAAACTTATCTAGGAATTTTTGATAATCCTTGTTTGCAATATGATCTTTCGGAAGCAAGTTAGCTTCTGTATAAGTCATGGCAAGATTTTTCCACTGATAACCGAAGAAAAGGGTTAAAACAGAAAGTATAACCAGAATCGTAATTCTGTTTTTAAGTATAATTCGGGCTAACTTTTCCCAAAATCCAACTTTAATAGCGTTTTTCATAACATCTTTAAAAAATGGATGCAAATGTAGTGAAAAGTGCTCGAAATCATAAATATTCCGTTCTATTTTACTTTATGTTAACACAAAATACCACATCTTTAAAAATAGGATAATTTACATGCTTTTTGCCGTTTAGTCGTCAGCTTTTGCCATATTTGCAATTAATTTACAATCAAAAAAAACGGTTATTGTAATTTGAAATAAAAAATAAACAGGCAACGATGCAACAAAATAATACTACAACTTTCATTTTTCTAGCCATTCTTTTGCTTTTAATTGTCATCATTTGCTTCATGATTTATCAATTAATGCAAACCAAAAAAGCAAAAGACGATGCTGAAAAAAGTTTTTATGCTTTAGAATCTAAGGTCAACGATTTGCAGTTGGAAAATTTGGAATCAAAGTTAAATCCGCATTTGTTTAAGAATATTCTAAATTCGATTCAGTCGCATGCGTATCAAACTTATTTTGCTTTGGATAAACTGGCGAATGTTTTGGATTATATTTTATACGAAAGCAAAAAGAAATTCGTAACAGCAAAAGAAGAAATTGATTTTGCATTGAATTTAATCGAAATCAATAAAATCAAAATCAGTCCGCTTTTTGAGTTGAAAGTAAAAACCAATATCAACGAAGAAGATAAATTGTACGATCAGCCTTTGCTTGCGCCATTAATTTCGATTGATTTAATTGAAAATGCTTTTAAACACGCCGATCTTCAAAGCGCAGATGCTTTTATTTCGGTAGTTTTTGAATTTAAAAACAATGCTTTTTTTATGACGGTTTCAAACAAAATCTCAGATAAAAAAGTGCTGAAAAAAGAACGAAGCGGTTTTGGGCATGCAACGCTTGAGCACCGTCTTCGCATTATTTATAAGAATAATTTCAAACTTGATAGGTTTATAGAAAACGATGTTTATATTGCCCATCTAAAAATTGATTTACTTGAATACAAAACTGAAATGCTTGCTGCTGGACGATGAACTTCCAGGATTGACTTACCTAAAAATGCTTTGCGAACAAATTCCAGAATTGGAAATCGTAAAAACATTTAATAATCCTGAAAAACTTTTGTCTGATTTTTCGAACCTTGATTTTGATCTATTGATTTCGGATATTGAAATGCCCGGAATTGACGGACTGCATTTGGCTGAAAAATTGCAAGATAAATTGGTGATTTTCTGTACGGCTTATAAAGAATATGCAGCCGAAGCTTTTAATATTGATGCCGTAGATTATATTACAAAACCTGTAAAATTGGAGCGTTTGCAAAAAGCGATCGCCAAAGCTTTGGAGCGTTTTGAAAAATCAAATTCAGATAAAAAATTCATTCAGCTGAATACTGACAAAGGCAAAACGTTGCTGTATTTTAATAAAATTCAATACATAAAAACTGCCGCCAGCGATAGCCGAGATAAAACGGTTTTGCTTACTGATGGAAGTTTTTTGAATTTGAAAAATGTAAAATTCGATACACTTTTAAACGAATTGCCAGATGCCGATTTCTGTAGAGTTAACAAAAAAGAAATTGTGGCTGTGAAAGCAATTAAGTTTTTTAACCATAACGAAATTGTTCTGCATCATTTAGAAGAAAATAATAAAAATACCACGCTAATCTTAAGCGAAACCTATAGAGCTGATTTTTTAAAGAAAGTAAAACTTTAAAACTTATTACAATTTTTTCCCGACTTGTTACATGCGGCTGAAATTAAAAAGTGAATTACTTTTTCACTAAATTCACAGTGCGGATATTTGCGTTAATTAAATCTAAAGAACGAGTTTATGAATAAAATTAGGAACTCTCTATTCTATGTAACGGTTATTGGTGGATTTACAGCGCTAATATATTGGGTAATTTCAAAAGGCGCATCATTAGAAGTGGGGCGCAATATTGTAAAGAAAAGTGTAGAAAGTAATCATTGGAAAGACTTTCTTCATTCGATGGTCGAAAATCTGCAGCATCCATTAGCTATTTTATTGGCGCAGATCGTAACCATCATTTTAGTTGCTCGTTTGTTTGGATGGTTTTTTAGAAAAATCGGACAGCCATCGGTAATTGGCGAAATGATTGCTGGAATTGTTTTAGGGCCTTCTTTGGTCGGAATGTATTTTCCAGAGTTTTCCGCAACTTTGTTTCCAGCAGCATCTTTAGGTAATTTACAGTTCTTAAGTCAAATCGGTTTAATTCTTTTCATGTTTGTCATCGGAATGGAATTGGATTTGAAAGTCCTAAAAAATAAAGCGCATGATGCCGTTGTAATCAGTCACGCCAGTATTGTAATTCCGTTTGCTTTAGGTTTATCATTAGCATTTTTTATTTATGAAACGTACGCTCCGTTGGGAGTGGAGTTTTCTTCTTTCGGGTTATTTATGGGAATCGCCATGAGTATTACTGCTTTTCCGGTTTTGGCTAGAATAGTTCAAGAACGCGGTATGCAGAAAACAAAACTAGGAACCATTGCGATTACTTGCGCCGCTGCAGACGATATTACCGCTTGGTGTATTTTGGCCGTTGTTATTGCGATTGTAAAAGCGGGTTCGTTGGCAAGTTCTCTCTACGTAATCGGAATGGCGATTTTGTATGTGATTATCATGCTGAAAATCGTTCGTCCGTTCTTGAAAAGAGTAGGAGATTTAAATGCAACGCGCGAAAGTTTGAATAAACCAGTTGTTGCAATTTTCTTTATTACACTTTTAATTTCTGCTTATGCATCTGAGTTAATCGGAATCCACGCTTTGTTCGGAGCTTTTTTGGCTGGAGCGATTATGCCAGAAAACAATAAATTCAGAAATATATTTATCGAAAAAGTTGAAGACGTTTCGATCATTGTTCTTTTGCCATTATTCTTCGTGTTTACAGGTTTGCGTACACAAATCGGATTATTGAACGATCCTGAATTATGGAAAATTACAGGGTTGATTATTTTGGTTGCCGTAGTTGGTAAATTCTTCGGAAGTGCTTTGGCTGCCAAATTTATGGGACAAAACTGGAAAGACAGTTTAGCCATTGGAGCTTTAATGAACACGAGAGGTTTAATGGAACTCGTAGTTTTAAATATCGGTTATGATCTTGGAGTATTGTCAACCGAAATCTTTACTATGATGGTAATTATGGCATTGGTAACTACTTTTATGACTGGCCCGGCATTAGATTTTATTGGATTTATTTTCAAAGATAAAATTACAGCAGTTCAGCAAGAAATTGGAAGCAAAAGCAAATACAAGATTCTACTTTCGTTTGCAACTCCAGAAAAAGGAAAAAAATTACTTCAAATCGCCAATAGTTTAGTTAAGAAACAAGGAGATAATTCTATCGTAACGGCAATGCATTTGTCTTTAAGTACCGAGGTGCATTCTTTTGATGTAAAAGAACATGAACGCAAAATGCTGCTTCCGGTTGTAGAAGAATCGCAACGGTTAAATCAAAATATCCTCAGTCTATTTAAGGTTTCGAATGATATAGATTCTGATATAATTGATACGGCAAATCAAGGAGAATATGATTTATTGCTGGTTGGTTTAGGACAATCTATTTTTGATGGGACTTTGCTTGGGAAAATTCTTGGATTTACCACTAGAATTGTAAATCCAGATCGTTTGATTGATAAGTTTACAGGAAAAGAAGGATTGTTTGAAAATTCTCCTTTTGATGAAAGAACGCGTCATATTATTACAAAATCTAAAATGCCAGTTGGGATCTTTATTGATAAAAATTTTGAAGAAGTCAATCAAGTTTTGATGCCTGTTTTTAGCAAAGAAGATGCTTTTTTAATTGAGTATGCTAAAAAGCTAATAAATAATAATGGCTCTCAGATTACGGTTTTAGATGCTGGTGGAGAAGTGAAAAACAATCGTGAAATTCAGGAAACGATTCGTTCTATTGAGCAAATTGCACCAAATCACATTATGATTATGAATGATCGGACTCTGAAAAAAGAATTTTTAGAAAGCCAAGATTTAATGATTATCAGTTTAGATAGCTGGAAAAAATTGATAGAATCTCAAAGCATTTGGTTGAATAATTCGCCTTCAGTTTTGATTCTTAAACCATAAAGATTTAAAATTTCAATAAAAATAAAATCCCAAATTCCAATTGATTGTTGGAGTTTGGGATTTTTCTTTAATGTAATAGTAAGTTTATTTTGCCATTCCGAGGAACGAGAAATCTTCGTAAGCAATTTAGAATTTAAATCTAAAGACCCAAATCAAGCATATAAGAAATCTTAACTGCAATATTGTCTTCAAATCTTAATAACTGATTCGGTCCATATCTGTAGAATCCGCCTAAACCAATACCTTTAAAAATTCGGTTCAACTCGATTCCTGATTCAAAAAAACCTTTATCGAGCGTTTTGTAAGTTGGGCCAACATGCTGTTCTGGATTTTGCATGCTTCCCCAAGCCATTCTGGTAACTAAAACTAATGACGGACGAACTTTCTTCATGATTCTAATTCTGTCAAAACCATGCTTAATTTGAAACATCAAATATTGGCTTGAGAAGAATTCGTTAAAAAACATCGTTTCAAAAGAGTTTCTCCCTGCAAAAGTGATACGCTGAATTACCGTTTCCTTTGTTAAGTTATTCGGAGCCGTGTTGTACAAATGCGTAATAGGAACGTCGCCCATGGCATAACCTGCTTGTAAAAGTAAACTTGTTTTCTGACGGTTTAAATACTGTTTTTCGTATTCGGCTTTAAAATCTATTTTGCTAAAAGTGAAATCATTATCAAAAACATTTGGAAGAGACTGCGTGTATTGAAGAGTAAATCTCGGGAACTTTTTATCGCTTTCTGTTCTTCCAGATGGAGTCTGCATATAATTGCTAAAAGGAGCCCAAACAATAGAAAGCATTGCCGTGGTCATGATGTAGCTCGAATATAATTTTCCGTTTAAGTTGTAGAGGTAATCAAATTTCGGCTCGATATTATTTCTAGAAAGCTCTAAAACGGCTTCAGTTTTAGGAATTACTTTGGTTTGCACATTGGCACGCCATCCTGTATATTCATAAAATGTACTAATATTGATCGGACGTGGATCATAGATTTTAAAAACACGTTTGTCAACTGCAAAAACGGTACTCGCAATTTCTCGAACATCATCTGCATAATAAGCATTGAACCAAGTGTTGGTGTGTTTATCTAATAAAACCCCGCCGCCAGTACTGTATTTGAAAACACCATCTTTTGTTCCGTAAGCAGTATAAGCTTCTAATCGGAAGTTTTTAGAGAAATGATCGTTTGTAATTCCGCCTACGCCAAGACGAAAACCTTCATAATTATTATAGCTTATAATCTTTTTTAAATCCAAATCGATAGGGCCAATCGGGTAGAAGCCATTAATGATTTTTCGACCAATTCCTAAGCGTTTTTCGATTCGATTTCGAATAGAAAGACTATCTAGCAATTGATATGTTTTTTGGCTTTTTAAATCAAGATTTTCCTTTCGGTAAGCTTCCCAGAAACTTTCTGGTTTTTTGGCCGCATCGTCTTTAATTTCGATATAAAGCGAAGGATCTTTTATCGGGTTATTGGTATTCACGCGAACATCAAAACTATTGCTTTCAGAAAGTAAATAAGTAAAATCTGAAGCCACTTTTTTTCTTTGTTCGAAATTCTCCTCAATATCTCCATCAAATTGAATCGTACCACCTAAAATTCGAATATCATCTTCATTTTTACCTTTTACGATTTTAAAAGTGGTATTACTCTGAAACCATATTTTTTCTTTCGGAATATATTCAAACTCGTGAATTCCGCTAATGTCCAAAACGCCTTTTATACGCATTACAGCTTTCGCGATAGCAAAATTTTCTTTATCGATATATAAAACTCCTTCTAAACCAGATGCTCTATGGTTTGATTTATTTTTAAAGTAAATCATGTATGTGTCGCGACCTTTTACGCTGACCGTGTCTAAGAGTTTATAATTGTAATTTAAAGGCGCATTTTTCGAAATCGGATTTTCGTATTTGGTTTCGAATAATTCATATTTAGGATCGTAAATCGAAATGGATTGAAGGTTGAAAGCCAGAACTTCATAAATAGGCTGTTTGAAACCTGCTATTTTGGTTCCCAGAACGGTTTCTTTCAGCTTATTGTTTCCAAACTGATATTGAGAAACTTTCTCCGTTTGAAACAAATGCTGTTTGCTTACAATTTCTTTAAACTTATAATCGGAAGAATCGATGTTTATGATTTTCTTTTTTAAGTCTTTATAAGCGCCAGAAGTATCAATTCGTCCGTCAATAGAATCTGGGTTGGCAGTTACAATAAGTTTGTTATAGGTTTTATATTCAAAATTATTGAGCTTTTTCTGCGGATCGTTTGTCAATTTATTAGCAATAACTTTTTTGATAATTGTTAAAGCAGGATTTTCATTAGAAACAACAACTTCTTTTAAGTCATCTGTCTGTTGCAAAAGCGAAACCGCATAATAGGTTTTGCTATTGAGCAAAGCCATTGTTTTGGTTTTAAAACCAATATAAGAAACCGTTAGTGTTGTTGCAGAAGAACTAATTTTGAAAATAAATTTCCCATCAATATCTGTAATCGTGTTATTGTTTTCTGAGGTAGTAATGGTGGCAAACGGAAGAGGTTTGTTGTTTGAATCGGTTACGATTCCGTTTATTTGAATTTGCGCTTGAAGAGTAAGCGTAAAAAACAAAGTCAAAAAACAAAATAGCTTCATACAGAATGATATAGTTTCAGAAACGAAAAGAATTTAATTTTCGTATGCAAAAATAGCAATAAAAAAATCCGTCTGGCACAATAAACCAAACGGATTTTTTATTTTATATCAATCTAAAGGTTATACCTTCATGATTTCAGCTTCTTTTGCAACTAATAACTCATCAATTTTTTTGATGAAAGCGTTTGTTAAGTTCTGAACTTCTTCTTCTGCAGATTTACAGATATCTTCTGAAGTTCCTTCTTTCTCTAATTTTTTGATATCAGTATTAGCATCTTTACGAGAGTTACGAATACCAATTTTAGCATCTTCAGCTTCAGATTTAGCTTGTTTAGCCAAATCGCGACGACGCTCTTCTGTTAAAGGCGGTACGCTGATGATTACCATATCACCATTGTTCATTGGGTTAAAACCAATGTTAGCGATCATGATAGCTTTTTCAATTGCTTGCAGCATATTTTTTTCAAATGGCTGTAATGTAATTGTTCTAGCATCTGGAACACTGATTTTAGATACTTGAGAAAGCGGCGTTGCAGATCCGTAATAATCTACAAAAACACCTCCAAGCATAGCTGGAGAAGCTTTTCCTGCACGAATATTAAGAAATTCTTTCTCTAAGTGTGCAATAGTACCATTCATTGATTCCTCAGTACTTTCTAAAATAAAGTCTATTTCTTCAGTCATTTTTTTTTGTTTTCAGTTTTCATTCTCAGTTTTCAGCAAAAGTCGGTATGCGACTGTAAACTGTTACTGACGACTATATATTTACTACAGTTCCGATATTTTCGCCTTCGCAGATTTTCAAAAGGTTTCCGATTTTATTCATATCAAAAACAACGATTGGCAATTTATTTTCTTGGCTTAATGTAAAAGCAGTTGTGTCCATTACATTTAATCCTTTTTTAAGGACGTCGTCAAAAGAGATAAAATCAAATTTCACTGCAGAAGCATTTTTCTCTGGATCAGAATCGTAAACACCATCAACACGAGTTCCTTTAAGGATAACATCAGCATTGATTTCGATACCTCTTAAAACTGCTGCTGTATCTGTTGTAAAATATGGATTTCCAGTTCCGGCACCAAAAATTACAATTCTACCTTTTTCAAGGTGGCGGTCAGCTCTTCTTTTAATGTATGGTTCTGCAATAGATTCCATTTTCAAAGCCGTCTGCAGACGCGTTTTCATTCCCTTATCTTCAAGAGCGCCTTGCAAAGCCATTCCGTTAATAACAGTTGCAAGCATTCCCATGTAATCTCCTTGCACTCTGTCCATTCCTGAGCTTGCTCCGGCAACGCCTCTAAAAATATTTCCTCCTCCAATAACAATAGCAATTTCTACTCCTTTGTCGTGAATCTGCTTGATTTCATCAGCATATTCGCCTAATCTTTTCGGGTCAATACCGTATTGTAAATCACCCATTAGGGCTTCGCCGCTAAGTTTTAGAAGAATCCTTTTATATTTCATGTGTGTGTTGCGTTAATTTGTGCAAATATAGACATATTCTGATTTTTAAAAATAATGTTTGCAAAAAATTAATTGCTACTACAATTTTAGGTTTAAAACGGCTTTACAGTTATTTAATTTAAATGTGATAAATGTCATTTCTCCGTCATTTGAAAAATTTGTATTTTTATTGTATCCTAAAAACGAAACAAATATGAAAAGCATCGTAGCCAAAGCATTATTCAACAGTCATCCTTATGTTGAATATAGAAAAATAGTAACCGATTTATTGTCTGAAGGAAAATCAACAGGAAACGAACAATCAGAAAGTCTTACCAATTATTCTAAATTGAATGAAGCTCGAATGAACAGATTGGAGAAAACAATGACCGTTTCTGATGAGATTGCAACTAAACTTCAAAACTTGGACAATCATTATATTTGGTTAGTTCTTTCAGAAGGCTGGTGCGGAGATGCAGCGCAAATTCTTCCAATTTTAAATAAAATGGCTTTGGCTTCCAATAAAAAAGTTGAACTCAGAATTGCATTTCGCGATGAAAATGATGATTTGATGAATCATTATTTAACTAATGGAGGAAGAGCAATTCCGAAAATAATTGTTATTTGTAAAGAAGCCGGAATTGTGCGTGCCGATTGGGGGCCAAGACCAAAAGGTGCAACAGAATTAATGGCAAAACATAAAAGAGAAGTTGGTGCAATTGATGAGAAAATAAAAACCGATTTGCAGTTATGGTACTTAGCAGATAAAGGAATTTCAGTTCAGGAAGAATTAGTCGAAATTATGGAAAACATCAAGTATAATCGCCTTTAATCGGATTAATTCGTTGATAAACAGATATTTTGTTAATAAAATTGTCTTAAAGTCTTTTTGACTTCAATATATTTTTGTAACTTAGTAAAACTAATCCCACATCTATTATAACTTTCAGATTTACTCTTTTTATTGGTGTTTATTTAATGTTTAATAATTAAAATACACTATTATGAAAAAGTTATTCGAAAGGTTTTATGATTTCTTCTCTACATTTTTATTTGGAGGAAAGAATGTGCCTCACTATTGAATTTAAGTAAGTATGAAATAAAATTACTTATTTAAGAAAGAGCCTGGCACATTACTATATAAAAAAGTAATGTGCTTTTTTATTTTAAGCTTTCTTCAAATAAAGTAATATCGATCGCATTTTTCACATCGTAATCGCCAATTTTAGTTCGGCGTAAAACAGTTAAATGCGAACCAGAATTCATTGCTTTTCCGAAATCGTAAGCTAGAGAACGAATGTATGTTCCTTTAGAACAAACCACTCTAAAATCTATTTCTGGCAATGCAATTCTTGTAATTTCAAATTCGTGAATCGTAGTTTTTCTGCTGGCAATTTCTACCGTTTCACCTGCACGTGCGTGTTCGTATAAACGAACGCCATCTTTTTTAATAGCAGAAAAAATAGGTGGTTTCTGGTCGATTTCGCCTAAAAATTGTTTTACCGTTTCATGAATCAAAGCTTCGTCAATATGTTCTGTTAGGAAGGTTTGATCGATTTCGGTTTCTAAATCGTAAGATGGAGTAGTGGCTCCAATATAAAATGTACCCGTATATTCTTTTGCCTGACCTTGAAGCTCTGCAATTCTTTTAGTGAATTTTCCTGTACAGATTAATAAAAGTCCAGTCGCTAATGGATCTAAAGTTCCTGCGTGTCCAATTTTGAACTTTTTTGGAAGTCCAACTTTATTAATTAAAAGGTATTTTAATTTATTGACAGCTTGAAATGAACTCCATTTTAAAGGTTTGTCAATCAATAAAACCTGACCTTCTAAATATTCTTCGGGTGTCATTATATAATAGTAAGCGGATGAATGAAAAAGTGAATCAATAATAAAATGATTCCAGCAATAATTCGGTAATAACCAAAAACTTTGAATCCGTTTTTAGTCAAAAATCCGATGAAAGTTTTTATTGCTAAAAGCGCTACGGCAAAAGCAACAATATTTCCGATAACAAGCATATTTACTTGGTCGTGAGACAATTCGAATCCAGCTTTGTAATAGTCGTAACATTTTTTTGCAGTTGCTCCTAGCATAGTTGGAACAGCTAAGAAAAATGAAAATTCTGCAGCTGTAGTTCTTGATAATTTTTGAGACATACCTCCAACAATACTAGCTCCGCTTCGAGAAACTCCAGGAATCATAGCAATACATTGAAATAATCCAATTTTGAAAGCTTGCAAATAACTGATTTCTTGAGAGGTTTCAGCTGTATTGGGATTGTTAAACCATTCGTCAACTTTCAATAAAATAATTCCTCCAATTAAAAGAGAAACCGCAACCGTTACTGGATTTTCTAATAAACCATCAATAAAATCGCTTAGCAATAATCCTAAAACAACTGCTGGAATGAAAGCGACTAAAAGTTTAAAGTAAAAATCAAAAGTTTGAAAGAAACGTTTGAAGTATAAAATTACAACCGAAAGTATCGCGCCAAGCTGAATTACAATGGTAAAAAGTTTAGTGAAATCATCATGAGCGATTCCGAAAAATGAAGAGGCAATAATCATATGACCTGTTGAAGAAACAGGCAAAAACTCTGTAATTCCTTCAATAATGGCAAGAACAATAGCTTGTAATGTGTTCATTTAGAATTTTAGATTTCAGATTTTAGATTTCAGATTGCCCTTCGACTTTGCTCAGGGGGACAAATGATCTTAAATCTATTTTATTTATTTTGATTTTTTAAATATAGAATAAATCGTGATTCCGAAACCGATTAAAACAGTTGTTGGTGCTAAACGAATACGTCTAAAGCTAAAAATGTCTTCATTAAAAACATTTGGATCTTTACTTCCTCCGCCAGACATTAAAATAAATCCAAGTGCTATAACCGCAATTCCGATTAAAAGGATTTTATAATTAATGCCGTCAAAAAGGAATTCTTGTTTTTGAACTTGTTGTTCTTTATTGTTGTCTTTCATTTTTTATTTTTTAACTGTAAACTATAAACTGCGACTGTATACTTTTAGTAAAGATCGTCTGTTCTTAAATTCAAGAAACGTTGTGTTGCAAAATGCGTACTAACCCAAGTAATTAAAACTCCTAATCCGAAAACGGCAACCAAAACTAAACCAGTTAAAGCTTTGTCTTCAAGGATTCCTAAACCAGGGAAATTAGTGTCTACGTATAGTAAAAGCGCGATTAAAGCAATAATTGCCAAACCAGCACCAAGCATTCCAAGTTTTATGCTTCGCATTACAAACGGCTTACGAATAAACGCTTTTGTAGCGCCAACCATCTGCATGGTTTTGATGATAAAACGATTTGAATGGATTGATAAACGAAGTGAACTATTGATTAATAAAACAGCAATTACAGTTAAGAAACCGCTGATAATTAAAATCCACATACTTACTTTTCTAATATTGTCGTTTACCAGATTTACCAATTGTTTGTCGTAAACAATATCTGAAATCATAGCGTTTTTGCGAAAGTTACTTTCAATCTTAACGATGCTGTCTCTTTCTACATAATCTGCTTTTAAGTGAATATCGTATGAATTCAATAATGGATTTTCTCCCAAAAAGGTTAAGAAATCTTCTCCAATAATATCAGTATGCTCTTTCGCTGCTTTTTCTTTCGTTACATAAACAAAAGATCTCGCAAAAGGAGCTCTTTTAAGTTCAGTGTTAAATGCTTTGATAATACTGTCGTTTGCTTCATTTTTGAAGAAAACCGTCATGGCGATTTTTTCTTTAAAATCGTCGGCCAATTGTTTAGAATTAATGATGAATAATCCTAGTACTCCCAAAAGGAATAAAACCAAGAATACACTTAATACTACCGAAAAATAAGAGGAAATTAACCTGCGTTTTTGAAATTTATCAAAGTTAGAACTCATAGTCTGCTTAAATTATGTGGTAAAAATAATAAAGAATTTCTTTATTTAAAGTTAATAACAAACTTTTATACTATAAATGTACGATTCGTTATGGAATAAAAAGTTGAATTAACCGCAAAGTACGCAAAGATTTCTTTATGCTTGAACGTTAATAACGCAAAGTTCGCAAAGCTTTTATTTATAGAAGCTTTGCGAACTTTGACAAATAGTAGAAGAAAAGAAACTTAGTGTCTCAGAATCTCAGAAACTTAGCGCCTTAAAAAAACTATTTAAAAAAACGAAGTGTCACAAAAAAGTTACGTCCTTCTTCCGGATAGCCTTCTACAAGACTATAATTTCTGTCGAAAATATTATTCAAACCAGCATCAAGACTAAAATTTTTAGTGATTTTACCCGAAGCATATAGATTTAGAAGTGTATAATCTGGAACTCTTGCGCCATAACTTGTGCTGAAACGTGGCGAATTAAATTCTGCATTGGCAATTAATCGAAGAATTTTAATCGGACTATATTCTAAAGTTCCCATAACTTTCGTGTTCGGAACGTCTGTAAAGTGAATATTCGGATTCGTGATATTTTTTCTTTCGATATAAGTGTAATTCAAATTCAGCGATAGATTTTCTAAAATAGCATAATTCAACTGCGCTTCGATTCCTTTATAATCGGCTTCCCCAAAATTCTGCATTTGCGATTTTCCTGGTTCAACATTGCTTACGCTCAAAATAGCATCTGAAAGAGAACTGTAGAAAAGCGCTGTTTGAAAAGTGATTTTTTCGAAAAGATTTGCCGTATAATTCAATTCGTAATTAATGGCTTTTTCAGGTTTTAAATCCGGATTCGGGATCGCAGTTCCCATTCTGTAAGAGTAACGGTCTTTAATAGTTGCAAATCTAGTTTTCTGAGAAACGGTCGCACCCAGTTTTTGTTCCTTATTTAATTGATAGAAAAATCCAACTTGCGCATTAAAAGCATCGCTAGCCCCAGCATCTGGAAAATCTGAAATTGCTTTTGTCGTACTGTTGTAATCTTCGGCTTCATTGTTTTTTCGAATGTTGTAACTAATTCCTGGAATTACAGTAAATTTTGAACTGACTTTGTAAACATCTTCAATTCCAATTAAAACGGTATTGTCTATAAAATGACGAACGGGCTCGCCAAGATTATTTTCTCTATGAACATCTTCTTTAAAATGAAAAGCAATTTTTAAATCATTTTTCGGAATTATTTTGGTGTTATATTCTAAGTTTCCTCCAAAAGTATAGTCGTTGTAAATGCTTTGAAAAGCATACGGTCTTGTTTGTGTCGAATAACTGGCGTCGTCGTAACTGTTTAGTGTATTGTTAAATCGATCAAAATATAATCTCGTTTTGAAACTGTTTTTATCATCAAAAGCAGAATTCGAAATAAAATAAAAACTTTCTTTATCCCAGTTTGGCCATTGCCAGTAACGAGGTCTTAGCAAAAGTGAATTTTGTGTGTCATAACCCGTATAAACTGGATTTCCTTTTTCGCCTTGCTGATTGATGTAACCAATTGCGTATTCGCTTTTTTCATTCGGAGTCCATCCAACTTTAAAACTGATTTTTTGATCTGTTCGATACGAATTATCTCTTTGTCCGCCGTTTTCATTTGCTGTCGGAATAAAATTCGAAGACATTCTGGTAGAATTTCGATCTAAATAAGAAAATCCTCCTTGAAAATAAAATTTCCCGATGTTCGAACCAATATTTACATTTCCTCGATAACCATTTTCGTTAATCATTCCTAAAGAACCATCGTATTCCAATTTTTTAGAAGGCTTTCTAGAAACCAAATTGATTGCGCCTCCAAGCGAATTTGGGCCATAAAGGACAGATGAAAATCCTTTTGAAACATCGACTGCGGCTAAATCAAAAGTCGTAAATCTCGCCAAATCAACATAACCGTCATAAGGAACATAAACTGGAATTCCGTCCATATAAACCGGAACTTGTCTTAAATCGAAACCACGAATGGAAACCATAGATTCATTTCTCGGTCCAGAAGCCGTTAAGCTAACTCCAGGCAACATATTCAAAGCTTTTGAAACCTCCATTTTGTTTTGAGATTCCATTGCTTTGGAAGTTATTCTGTTTAAAGTGTCTTTATTTTGATGATTGGTAATAACGACTTCTCCAAGATTAAAGACGTTTGAAATTTTGAGAGAATCTGCGGTTTTTGAATTGTTTTGCTGTGCAAATCCGATGAGCGGAAAGAGCAGGAAGACTAATAATTTTGGTTTCATAAAAATAGTTTTTTCAGTATGTTTTAAAATGAATACTGCTGGTTGAAAATAGATTTATTGATTATTGCTTTTTTAAATTTTACGTGTTTCCCAAACAAGAGACAAATAATATAATCCGCCAATTGATGGTCCGCCAAGAATTGATGTGTAAGGCTTGTTGAGAAAGTTTGTTCCGCCCAATTTAGCAGAAAATCCTTTTTTGAAAGCGTAATTTACTTGCGCATCCATCGTCCAATAAGCAGGAACATTTCCGCTGACTAAGAAAGAAACATAATCAAAGTTGTTTTGATAACGTGCTGTAACGCTCGCTCCAAGATTTTTCCAGATATTTTGAGCCATTAAAGTTCCGTTTACGTTAAATTCGGGCGTGTTGAAACCGTCTTCCAAACCGTCTTTATCGTCAGTTCGATCTAGTTTAGTGTACGTTAAATTCGTTAACGCACTGAAAGTCTGATCAAATCGATATCTTAAACCTAAACTTCCTCCGTAATTGTAAATTTTGCTTTTAGAATTGGTCCATAAACGATAGCGGTTTTGTGTGTTTCTGGAATACAAAGCAGTCGGAATCAAGTTTGGATCTTGCGTATTCGGAATGCTCGCTTCAACTTGAGCAATGAAGTTTTTATAAGAGTTGTAATAGAAATCGGCATCAATAAAAAGGTTTTTGTTTAATGCCATTCCTCTAAAACCAACTTCAAACGATTTTACAAATTCAGGTTCCAAATACGTGTAAGGATTTTTTTGAATCGTATTTTTATTTTTTTCAATGACTTGCGCCTGAGTCAAACCAAGCGTGTTAACGTCGCTGTTAACTTGCGCCTGAAATTTATCGATTGAAGCTTTGGTAAATGAATTTTCAAAAACGCCATCAGACATAATTCTTAAACCTCCAACGCGTTTCACACCGCCTGAATTTACATTCGAAAATCCTTCAAAAATACTCGGAAAACGATAACCGTTTTGGTAAGAAGCTCTAAAATTCAGACTTTCTTTTGGAGAATAAACTGCTGTAAATTGAGGTGTAAATTTTGCATCAAAATAATCAGCTTTGTCCATTCTGACAGTTGCGCCTAAACGTAATTTATCAGAGAAAAAATCTTTGGTGACTTGGGTGAAAGCGCCTGTTTTTTGGTACGTCAGATTTTCATCAGCATGAACTGGATTGATGAAATAATTCCCGTCAGGAATAATAATATAATTTCTATAATCGACACCGCTCAACAATTTAGCATCGATTTTTTCGAAAAAAGAAACAAAAGCTTTGTCCCAATTGATCAATCCTTCACCATGAACCAAAGTCGATTTTACGAGAAGAGCCGCACCAATATCCCAATTGTTAATGTCGATTAATTCTGCTTTTTTGGTTTCATAAGCTTCAGTTCCTGGCAAAAATCTCCCGGCATCAGATTGTGTTCTGGCCATTCTGTGCGCATCGGCAATACTTGCGCCACCAGCAACAGCATTTTTATAAGCTGTACTATAATCTGCAAACCATTTATCATCCGATTTATAAGCGCGATCCATGTTTTCTGCCAAAGATCGCATGTTGTATGAATCTCCCGTATTTTCAGTCGTTGCATAAGCTTTCACTTGAAAAATAGGAGTGTGATAATCGGCAGCAAATTGATTTAAAGTATAATTGTCCAATCTAAATCGGTTCGAACGCTGATAAATCGTATTGATAAGAGCGGTTTTATAAGTTACAGAAAGTTCATGATCTTTTTTTGGACGAAAATACAAGCCTAGATCCGCTTTATAATTTTTAATTCCATAATCTGAAATGTCAGTTTCGCGATAACCCGTTCTGGCAACAACATAATTTTTGCCATTCAGATTCAAAGTTTTTCGGTTTGCCGATTCATTTCCGTAACCGTTTACTTCGTCGTAAGCAGGATTGTCTGCGCCAAATAAACCAGTTGAAGCGTTGGCGTTTGGTGCTAAATCGGTTCTGTCATCGGCAACCCAATCTGTTCCGCCAGTTGTCGAAGCATTCACTTTAAAAGCAAATTTTTCGCTCAGTACTTTGGCAAATCTCATATTAAACTGAGAATATATTTTTGGCGAAAATCGATCCACATTGCCAACATGATTGACACCTGTCAATTGCTGAATACTCACGCCTTCATATTCAAAAGGATTTTTGGTCTGAATATTGGCCAAACCGTTAATAGCGTTCATTCCGTAAAGCGCGGCAGCAGTTCCGGGAATAATTTCGATTTTGTCAATATCCAAATCATTCGCGCCAAGCGCATTCGCAATTGGAGCGCCCAAATGCGGAGCTTGATTGTCGATTCCGTCTACCAATTGAGCAAATCTCACGTTTGTAGAATTGGCAAAACCTCTTGTATTGATGACTTTAAACCCCAAACTTGGCGTAATAATCTGAACGCCTTTTACATTTTCGAGCGCTTCATAAATGCTTGGCGATCCCATTGCTTTGGCTTCCGCCGATTTTAACTGTTCGATACTAATTGGCGAATGCATTAATTTTTCAGAACGACGTGATGCTGTAATGACAATTTCGTTCAATTCTTCTTTTTTAATGCTGTCCCGTATTTTCGTGTTTTGGACTTGAGAAAAACTTTTAAGGCCTATAAAAACAAAAATTAAATACAGTTTTTGGTTCATGGTTTTTGGCTGTTAATTTCAGTATGTTTTAAAATGAATACTGATGGTTGAAAATATGGTTTTTTGGTTAGTTGTTTTTTTATAAATAAATTGAGTTTAAAATTTTAAATTCTGGGTTTCTTTCTGAGCAAAATCTTTAATTCGTTTTTCTACTTCATAAAAAACTTCGATAGCTTTTTCTCCAGCTTCGGTCAATTTTGCGCCGCCACCGCCTTTTCCGCCCAATAATTTTTCTACTAATGGTTTTTCTGCACGCTGATTCATTTCTTCAACCAATTGCCAAGCCTGACGATACGCCATTTTCATTTCTTTCGCAGCATTCGTAATCGATCCCGTTTTCTTGATATTTTCAAGAAGCCAGATTTTTCCAATTCCGAGAAATGCACCTTCGGCTTCTTCAATCCAAACACGGACTTCAATCGAATATTTTTTATTGCTGCTCATTTAATTATTGCTTATTTGTAAAAATAGCTAATTTTTGTAAAATGATTCTCTCATTATATTGAAAGTTAATCTAAAAACAATTTAAAACTACGTAATAATAATGCAAACATAAGTATTTTTACGTAATTTAAAATACGTAATTTGTTATTTTATTTGTTTGTCAATGAAATAGCTTTGGTACAATGCGCAATAAATGTAAATTTGCGCCATAATTCACAAAGTGAGAAAACCTTAGAGCCTTTGTCACTTTGCAACTTTGAACCTTAAAAAATGAAATACAATCCAAACGAAATAGACGCCAAATGGCAGAAGTATTGGGCAGAAAATGAAACTTTTGCAGCCAAAAACAATTCTGAAAAACCGAAGCATTATGTTTTAGACATGTTTCCTTATCCGTCAGGAGCAGGACTGCACGTTGGGCATCCGCTGGGTTATATTGCTTCAGATGTTTATTCTCGTTTTAAAAGACATCAAGGATTCAATGTTTTGCACCCAATGGGATACGATAGTTTCGGATTGCCAGCAGAACAATATGCAATTCAAACTGGTCAACGTCCAGAAGATACAACTCGCGTAAATATTGACGGTGGAGTAGATAAAGAAGGAAAACAAATCGCTGGTTACAGAAAACAATTAGATAAAATCGGATTCTCTTTTGACTGGGGACGTGAAGTTCGTACCTCAAATCCAGATTATTACAAACATACACAATGGATTTTTATTCAATTGTTCAATTCTTGGTACAATAAAAATTCTGATAAAGCAGAAGATATTTCAACATTGATTTCTGTTTTTGAAAAAGAGGGAAATGCAAATGTAAATGCAGTTTCTGATGATAATATTGTTGCTTTTTCGTCAAGCGAATGGAACTCGTTTTCGGCTGATGAACAAGAAAAAATCCTTTTACAATACAGATTAACATACTTGGCAGAAACAGAAGTAAACTGGTGTCCTGGTTTAGGAACTGTTTTGGCAAATGACGAAATTGTAAACGGAGTTTCTGAACGTGGAGGCTTTCCTGTTATAAGAAAAAAAATGACACAGTGGAGCATGAGGATTTCTGCTTATGCCGAACGTTTGCTTGATGGCTTAAATTCAATTGATTGGAGTGAATCGATCAAAGAATCGCAAAGAAACTGGATCGGAAAATCTGTTGGTGCAATGGTTACTTTTAAAGTGAAAAATCACGACGAAGTAATTGATGTATTCACTACAAGACCTGATACTATTTTTGGAGTAACTTTTATGACTTTAGCGCCAGAACATGATTTGGTTGCTAAAATTACAACTTCAGAACAAAAAGAAGCTGTTGAAGCGTATATCGAAAAAACTTCTAAACGTTCTGAGCGTGAGCGTATGGCCGATGTAAAAACTATTTCTGGTGTTTTTACAGGAGCTTATGCTGAGCATCCATTCACAAAAGAACCAATTCCGGTTTGGATTGGAGATTATGTTTTGGCAGGTTACGGAACAGGAGCGGTTATGGCGGTTCCTTGCGGTGACGAAAGAGATTATGCTTTTGCTAATTTCTTCAAAGGTCAAAACGGAATGCAGGAAATTAAAAATATCTTCGCAAATGTTGATATTTCTGAAGCTGCTTACGGATCTAAAGACAACGTTGAAATCGCAAATTCTGATTTCTTAAACGGATTAAATTATAAAGAAGGAACTAAAAAAGCAATCGCTAAACTAGAAGAAATTGGTCAGGGAACTGGAAAAACTAATTACCGTTTGCGTGATGCTGTTTTCTCTCGTCAGCGTTATTGGGGTGAGCCATTTCCAGTTTATTATGTGAATGGACTTCCAAAAATGATTGACGCACAACATTTACCAATTATTTTGCCAGAAGTGGAGAAATATTTGCCAACTGAAGATGGATTGCCACCATTAGGAAATGCTGCAGTTTGGGCTTGGGATACCAACCAAAACAAAGTTGTGAATACAGATTTAGTTGACAATGTTTCGATTTTTCCTTTAGAATTGAACACAATGCCAGGTTGGGCGGGAAGTTCATGGTATTGGATGCGTTATATGGATGCGCACAACGAAAATGAATTTGCAAGTAAAGAAGCTTTGGCTTACTGGGAAAGTGTAGATTTATACATCGGAGGAAGCGAGCACGCAACTGGTCACTTATTGTATTCTCGTTTTTGGAATAAATTCTTGAAAGATAAAGGTTTGGCTCCAACTGAAGAACCATTCAAAAAACTGATCAATCAGGGAATGATTTTGGGAACGACTGCTTATGTTTATAGATTAGAAGGAACTAATACTTTTGTATCTAAAAATAAAATCGCAGATCAAAAAGTACAGCCAATTCGTGTTGATGTTAATTTCGTTAATTCTTCAGATGAATTAAATATCGAAAAGTTCAAAGCTTGGAGAGAAGATTTCAATACAGCTGAATTTATTTTGGATGAAAACGGAAAATACATTGTAGGTCGTGAGGTTGAGAAAATGTCAAAATCATACTATAATGTGGTAACTCCAGATGATATTTGTGCAGAATATGGTGCTGATACATTACGTTTATACGAAATGTTCTTAGGGCCATTAGAGCAAGCAAAACCTTGGAATACGGCTGGAATTTCGGGAGTTTTTGGTTTCCTTAAAAAATTATGGAGATTGTATTTTGATGATAATGGTTTAATCGTAAACAACGACGAACCAACAAAAGACAACTTGAAATCGTTACACAAAACAATCAAAAAAGTAGCAGAAGATATCGAGAATTTCTCTTTCAATACTTCGGTTTCTCAGTTTATGATTTGTGTAAACGAATTGTCTTCTCAAAATTGTCATTCAAGAGCGATTTTAGAACCATTAGCAATTTTGGTTTCGCCATACGCTCCGCACATTGCTGAAGAATTATGGTCGCAATTAGGACACACAACGTCAATTTCTGATGTTGCGTTCCCAATTTTTGAAGAAAAACATTTGGTTGAAACTAATAAAGAATATCCAGTTTCTTTCAACGGAAAAATGCGTTTCACGATCGAATTGCCTTTAGATTTAACTAAAGAACAAATCGAAGAAATCGTAATGAAAGACGAAAGAACTCAAAAACAATTAGACGGTAGAACACCAAATAAAGTGATTATTGTTCCTGGGAAAATCATCAATTTGGTTGGTTAACCAAATAAATTCCATCCCGATAGCTATCGGGATTAAATCCCAAATTCCAATTTTACGATTGGAGTTTGGGATTTTTTTTTCGCCACGAATTGCACTAATTTCCACAAATTAAATTCGAGCCATTCGTGAAATTCGTGGCAAAAACTTTGCGTCCTTGCGCCTTTGCGAGCAAAAAACTTCGCGGTATTTGCGGTTAAAAACACCCTGCGAACATTGGGATTTGGATTTTTTTTATTGAAATTTTAATTTCCGTTGTAACATTTTAATAGTTGTCGTATCAAAAGCACGGATCCGATTTAATTAACAACTTAAAACTATTAAAAATGAAAAAGTATATCATCTTAATTATTGCATTTTTATTCTCAGCTTTATGCTTAAATGTTTTCGGACAAACCAAACAATTTCCGTTTGAAGTTTTAAAAACTGGGAGCGGAGAACAATCCATTATATTTATTCCTGGTTTTGCATCTTCTGGAGATGTTTGGAACGAAACCAGAGCAACATTCGAAAATGAATTTACTTGTTACACGCTTACAATGGCAGGTTTTGCTGGAAGAAAACCACAACCGAATGCTTCGTTCGAGAACTGGAAAACTGGAATTGCCAATTATATCAAAGACAATAATATTCAAAAACCAATTTTAATCGGTCACAGTATGGGCGGCGGATTAGCGCTTGCTGTTGCGGCAGATTTTCCAGATTTGATTAGTAAAATTGTGGTTGTAGATGCAATTCCTTGTCTAGCAGCTTTAAACGATCCAACTTTTAAATCCAAGATAAATAACGATTGTTCGGGAGCTGTAAACCAGATGACAGGAATGAGCAATGATCAGTTTTATGATATGCAAAAAAAGACGATGCCAAGCCTTTTAGCAGATACATCAAAGTTGGATATGGTGGTAGATTGGAGTGTAAAATCAGATCGAACAACTTTTGGGCAGATGTATTGCGACTTTTTCAATATTGATTTAAGAGAAAGAATCGCACAGATTAAATGTCCAGCATTAATTTTATTAGAATCTTATTTTATAAATTTAAAACCAGCTATCGAAGGGCAGTATAAAAACTTAAAAACTGCTAATTTTCAATATGCTACAGCTGGTCTTCATTTTATTATGTACGATGACACCGCTTGGTATTTAGGGCAATTAAGCACTTTTTTAAAATAGTAAGAATGGAATTTGAACAAATCTACAAAACATATTGGGATCGAATTTTCAGGCTTTGCATGGGTTTTGTGAACGATTACGATGCAGCACAAGATTTAGCTCAGGAAACGTTTATAATTGTCTGGCAAAAGCTGGAAACTTTTAGAAACGAGTCATCAATTGGAACTTGGATTTTTAGAATTGCTTCCAATAATTGCTTGAGACAAATTGAAAAACAGAAACGTTTTCCAAAATCAGAACTTCCCATTCATCTTTCAGAAGAAAAACAAACTTCAATAGAACCTCAGATTCAATTCTTGTATAAATGTATTGCTGAGCTTCCAGAAACCGATCGTATCATTATTTCGTTAGAATTAGAAGATATCAAGCAAACGGAAATTGCTAAAATCATCGGACTTTCTGAAGCCAATGTTAGAGTGAAAATTCACAGAATTAAAGAAAAACTGACTCAAAAATTTAAAGAAAATGAACAACGATAGCCATATAGATTTTAAAGATTTATGGAAAAAACAATCCGTAAGTCAGCCAGACATGAACGATTTACTGGCGCGATTAAGTAAGTTTAAAAAAACGGCTTTGCGCTGTTTGTGGTTAACTAATATTACGCTTTTGGCAACAAGTGCTCTTATAATTTTTATTTGGATCTATTTTCAGCCTCAGTTTATTTCTACTAAAATAGGAATCGTGCTTACCATTCTTGCTATGCTGGTTTATGTATTTGTTTATAATAAATTGTTGAGCGATTATAAAAACGTCGATTCTACGCATAACAATCAGGAGTATTTGCAGAAATTGATTTTAATTAAAAAGAAACAGCAGTTTTTACAAACCAAAATGATGAGTTTTTATTTTATCGCACTTACACTTGGCATTTGTTTATATCTGTATGAATATGCGAGCAGATTGAGTCTTACAGGAGCGAGCCTGATGTACGGAATAACATTGTTTTGGATGCTTTTTAATTGGTTTTACCTTCGCCCAAAGCAAGTCAAAAAACAGCAAGATAAAATAGATAGTCTAATTGGAAAATTTGAAGAGGTTAGCAGTCAATTAAACGAATAAAAAAAAGCTTCGTGAAAAACGAAGCTTTTTTTACCAAAAACAAAAAAATTTAAATTCTAAATTTTTAATTAATTATTGCGGAAAAACATAGGGAGTAAGTGATAATACAATTATTCCATCTCCATTTGCTGTTGCAGTTACCTCATTTACAACTTTTCCGCCAATATAAATTTTTCCAGTAAGCGTTTGTCCAGCAACACCTCCGTATCCGCTAGCGCTTAAAGATGCGCCTAAAGATTTTGCTTCAGCAGTAAATTCTTTTATCCATGGAAGTTTAGTGAGATCTTCATTTAATACATTTCCTCCTTTTTCAAAATAAGTAGTAGATGAAGTTCCAGTGTAATTTCCAGTTATTTCATATTTAACATCTCTTGAGCTAGATCCTTTATCGTCATTATCGCTGCTGCAAGAAACCGCGGTAAAAGCTAGAGTCAGTACAATCGCTAAAGTTTTCAAAATTGATTTCATAATATATTCTTTTGATTAATATTCAGATATGTAACAAAATTAGTTCCTTAGTCTTGAGAGGTCAATACCTGATAAAGTGTATTTTTTTTTACCTGATATCAGGTAAAAGCGAGCAATTTCTTTTTGAAAGTCGTTAAGCTTTAATAACTTTGAGTAAATGCCCAGATTTATGAAGAAACTCTACGCCTACTTATTTTTTTTATTTTTCACTGCAATTTCGCATTCACAAGTAATTCTTTCATTAGATGACGATTCTGTTTATATTGACAGTATTGTTAAAATCACAAAAAATACAAAATCGGACAGTGTCAGAAGTTTGAATAGTTTCAGATTGTCAAAACTATTTTTGATGGCTCAAGACGCTAAAAAATCGAAAGAATATCTTGAACAAGCAAATCGTTTAAAAGTTAAGTTTCCTTTTTTGAGAGACGCTTCTATTTTTTATAATGCTTACAGTTTTATCGAAAAAGGTGATTTGGAGGGTTTTGAAAAAGCTTTGTTAGACGCAAACAAGAAACTCAAAAAGTATCGTAATAAAGAAGCGTATAAACTTCGCGCCGTTATACTTCAGAATTACGGCATAATGCAGCAGCGCAAGAATAATGAAAACGCGTATATGAAATTGCTGGTCAATGAAGCGATTCCGATTGCTAAAAGAAGCGGTGATTACGAATTGATTAGTGCTTTAAATAAAGCCGTTGCCATTATTTTTATGAATAATGAGGAACGCGAAAAAGCGGCCGAATATCTAGACCAAGCTCAAAAATATATTGAAAGTGCCACAAAAAAATCGGCGACTTTAGCAGAGTCTAAAATGGAAACTTATATCATAAATGCTGAGAATTTAGTAGAACTAAAGCATTTTTATGATGCCAAAGAGATTCTTGATAAAGCATATTTAATCTTAGAAAAATACCCGACATCAAACTTAAACGATTCTTATTTTTATTCGGAAGGGATTTATTATGCCAAACAAAATAAGCATAGTGAAGCATTGGAAAGTTTTGATAAAGGAATAAAATCTGCAGAAAGCCATCATAATGCAATTGCGGTAAACCGATTGAAATTTGCAGAATATGGAGTGCTTTTTAAACTTAAAAATTACGATAAGGCCAAAAGCAATTTAGAATATTTAATAGCAAAAACACCTTTTATCGTAGACAAGAAAAACTATTATAAAGAATTGTCAAAGGTTTTTAATGCGACTAAAGAATATCCGAAAGCCTATTATTATTCGAATAAATACAATGTTATTAATGATAGTTTGAATGATGCCAAACTGAAAAATGAAATTGTAGAACTTGAAGCAAAATATAAAAAAGCAGAAAGTGAAAAGAAAATTGGTTTGCTTCAGTCTGAAAACGAAAAAGCAGTTCTGCAGGTTAATAACAACCGTTTGAATATGATGCTTTTTGCGGTGCTTTCGTTTGTGTTATTTTTGACGGTTTTGTTTTTGTGGAGCTGGAACAATTATCAGAAAAAGATAAGTTTTCAAAAAGAAGTCAATCATAAACAAGAATTGGAAGCTTTAGAAAACGAGCAAAAATTATCTATTTCTAATGCTTTGATTGAAGGGGAAGAAATCGAAAGAAAAAGAATCGCAAGAGATTTGCACGACGGACTAGGAAGTATGCTTTCTGGTTTGAAAATTCATTTGAATCTTGCTGAACGCGAAAACAATGAAAACGCGCCAAACATAAACGGAATGCTAAATGATTCGATAAAAGAACTTCGCAATATTTCTCAGAATTTAATGCCTGAAAGTTTGATGAAATTAGGACTCGAGCATGCGCTTAGAGATTTGTGCGCTTCACATTCTACTGCCGAAACCACAATCGAATTTCAATATTTAATTAAAAAAACAACTTTACCGCAGCATTTTAAAATAATGATTTTCAGAATCATTCAAGAACTTTTAAATAATGCTTTAAAATATGCAAAAGCCTCTCAAATTCTAGTTTCTTGCTCGCAGAATAAAGATGTGTTTTTTATTACGGTCGAAGATAACGGAATTGGTTTTAATGTTGAATATGCTGAAAAAAGAGACGGAATGGGCTTGCGAAATATTAAAAATCGTGTGGCTTTCTTAAATGGAAAATTAGAAATAGATTCTGTTCTAGACAAAGGAACTTCGACTTACATCGAATTAAAATATAACCCAAATCATAATTATGAAGTATAAAACGGTAATAGTAGACGATCATCCAATTGTGATTTCTGGAATTGCAGGATTATTGTCGGACCTAGATAATATAGAGATTGTAGAAAAATTCGAATCGGGAATTGCACTTTTAGATTATATCGAAGACAATAACGTAGACTTGATTTTAATGGATATTTTTCTGCCTGTAATAAATGGAGTCGATTTGTGTAAAACAATCAAACAAAAACATCCTAAAATTGTAACTATAGGTATGAGCAGCCAGTCTGAAAGAAGTTTGGTGATGCAGTTTATTCAGAATGGCGGAAACGGATATATTCTTAAAAATGCTTCTTTTGAAGAATTTAAAGAATGCATTTACAAAGCAATTGACGGCGAAATTGTTTTTAGCGAAGAAGTGAAAACTATAATCAGTCAGCCTTTGTCTGAAGATTTAGAAAGGATTCCAGCTTTGAGTAGAAGAGAGCGTGATATTGCATTATTGCTTTCACAAGGAAAATCAACTCAAGAAATAGCCGACGATTTGTTTTTAAGTTTTTTAACCGTTCAAACGCACCGACGAAATATTCTTCAAAAATATAAAATGAAAAATGTGGCAGAATTAATTGCTTTTCTGCTCAAAAACAACATGCTGAATTAAGTCAAAAGTGGTATAAAAATGTCAAAATGACATTTTGTTAAAATGGTTCACATTTTGCAGTTTGTTTTGTAAATTTAAACATCAATCTAAAAAAACAGAAAAAAATGGGATCAGGATATTTAATTATTGCTGGAGCTATAATGTTGTTCAGCTGGCTGGTAAGCTCGCAGCTGAAGAGCAAATTTGAATTGTATTCGAAATTGCAATTGAGAAACGGAATGAGCGGACGCGAAATCGCCGAAAAAATGCTTGCTGATAACGGAATTACAGATGTTCGCGTTATCTCAACACCAGGCCAGTTAACAGATCATTATAATCCATCAGATAAAACAGTAAATTTAAGCGAAGCGGTTTACAATCATCGTAATGCAGCCGCGGCGGCAGTTGCAGCGCACGAATGCGGTCATGCTGTTCAGCACGCAATTGGTTACGAATGGCTAACAATGCGTTCTAAGTTAGTGCCGATTGTTAGCGTAGCTTCTAATTTTGTACAATGGATATTACTTGCAGGAATTCTTATGATTAAAGTTTTCCCTGGATTGCTATTGGTTGGAATTGTGATTTTTGCAGCAACAACTTTGTTTACGATTATTACGCTTCCGGTAGAATACGATGCAAGTAATCGTGCTTTGGCTTGGTTAGAAAACAAACATATGCTTACGCAAGAAGAACAAGCAGGCGCAAAAGATGCTCTAAAATGGGCAGCAAGAACTTATGTAGTAGCGGCAATTGGTTCAATCGCAACGTTGCTGTACTATATTTCGATTTATTCTGGAAGCAGGAGAAACTAATTAGTTAATTGAGATAATTAGTCAATTAGATAATTTATGGCAAACCCGACAGGTTTTTAAAACTTGTCGGGTTTTGTTTTTAATATATAACGTATTTTAATAAATTATAAAATATAGCCCATAAAGCAGCTACTATAAATATGGCATTTACATAATTTTTATTTCCTGATTTGAAAAATTTGTAAAGGAGAAATATGCTGTAGATTATGCTTAGAGGAATCGATAATAAGAAAAAAAGATCACTGATGTTTGGTACATGAGCATGGCTGGCAGGCTGGAATGTTTTTATAAGAGCGAACACTATAAAATACGCTACAGCGAATATTAGTGTTTTAATTTCAGGGCGGTTATTGAACATAAGGTTTAAAATTATCTAATTATCAAATTGACATATTTTCTAATTCTAAAGCTGAATTTGTCTGTCAATTTGCTGATCTAACGAAATGAAAGTCTCTGTTCTTGAAACTCCTTCAATGGCTTGAATTTTTGTATTTAAAAGCTGCATCAAATGTTCGTTGTCGCGACAGATAATTTTAATCAAAACCGACCAGTTTCCTGTGGTATAATGGCATTCTAAAACTTCAGGGATTTTTCTGAGTTCTTTTACAGCTTCTGAGTTTCTTGAAGCTTTGTCTAAATAAACTCCAACAAAAGCCATTGTATTATAACCCAAAACTTTTGGATTAACGGTAAACTTAGATCCAGAAATAACGCCAGATTGTTCTAGCTTTTTTAATCTCTGGTGAATTGCAGCTCCAGAAATTCCGATTTTATTTGCGATTTGCAAGATTGGTTTTCGGGCATCGTCCATTAAATAACGAAGAATTTCTTTGTCGATTCCGTCAATTTCAATTAAAAGGGAGTTGATTTTCATAACTTATAATTTGAAACTATTTTTGAGATTTGGGTTGTCAATAGAAATCAAATGTAGTTAAATTGCTCTAAAAAAGGAAATTCCAATATTTAAATTCTAAATTCCAAACTCGTCGTGATTAATTTGGAATTTTTAAATTGTATCTTAATATAAACATAGCCGAAGGTTTCAACCTTGGGAAACGTTCGGAATTCCGTAAAAACAAAAATTCCAAACTCCAAATGGTTAGTTTGGAATTTGGAATTTTAAAAAGTTGTATATTTTAAAAGGTTATTTTCCTTTGTTGGCTTCTGCTACGTATTTTTCTAAAGCCATTGTCATAGAAGGAGTTTCAGGAGTTGGAGCAAGAATATCAATTCTTAAACCATGATCTAAAGCTTCTTTTTGCGTTGTGCTTCCGAATACGGCAATTCTGGTATCGTTTTGTTTAAAGTCTGGGAAGTTTTTAAACAATGATTTGATTCCTGTTGGGCTGAAGAAAGCTAAAACGTCATAATAAACGTCTGCTAAATCAGATAAATCGCTCATTACAGTTCTGTAAAAAATAGCTTGTGCCCAATCTACTTTTAAACTGTTTAATGTAACAGGAGCATCTGCATTTAATTGGTCAGATGCAGGAAGCAAAAACTTCTCGTCTTTGTACTTCTTAATTAGCGGAGATAAATCTGCAAAATCTTTTGCTCCAACGTAAATCTTACGTTTTCTGTACACAACATACTTTTGAAGGTAAAACGCAACCGCCTCAGATTGACAAAAATATTTCAACCCTTCTGGAACTTTGTAACGCATTTCATCAGCAACTCTAAAAAAATGATCTACAGCATTTCGACTTGTTAAAATGATCGCAGTGTAATGATTAAGATCGATTTTTTGTAATCGAATCTCTTTTGCGCTAACCCCTTCTACATGAATAAATGGTCTGAAATCAATTTTTATTTTGTGTTTTTGTTGGAGCTCAAAGTAAGGAGAATTCTCCACTTTAGGTTCAGGCTGTGACACCAAAATTGTTTTCACTTTCATATTATAAATATTTTCTAAGCACTCCCTTTTGTAATCCAATAATAAAGAAAATAATAAGGGGCTATTTCAAGAGCGCAAAGATATAAAATAAAATAAAATAACTTGCCGATAATTACGTTTTGATACGTTTTAATTGAAATAAAGTAGGAGTATACGCTAATACACAAGGAAATACCGATGATTGCTAACGGAATAATCTGTGGAATATTGTTATAATAAAACAAAACTGCGTTGATTGGAAGGATTAAAACGCCAATATAAGTCCTGTAAGTTACTTTTTGCAGGTTGAATAGCTCTACAAAGTCGTCAATATTGAATGAAGCTGCTACAATTTTTTCGATTAAATATTTTCCTAAAATGAAATAAAGCAGAAAAGTAGCAATCTGAATAAACAAAATCCAGTCGGTTTTTGATGCATGACCAAAAATATTCATCGTAAGCAGAATAAAAAAGGCAAACGATACAACCTGCACAAAAAACAAACCAACTGTAAAGCTGTTTTTCATGTGGCTATTGTCTCGATAAATTTTAGCGTATTTATCAGAAAAAATAAGTTTACTAAATTCACTAAATCTTGTTTCGTAAGCAGATTTTGTCATGGCAACAACGGCAAAGGTCACCACAAATAAAAGTGTTGCCCAGTCCTTGTTTTCAATTATTCGAGGATGAAGTTGTTCAATCATAGCGATACAAAATTAGTAATTTTTTGATGCAATACTTTTATTATATATTTATTATGAATCAAATGCTATAAAAAGTTTACTTTTGCGGTGAAATTACCGAGAAAAAAATGAATGATAGCATTGTCATAATTCCCACATATAACGAAATTGAAAACGTAGAAAGTATAGTAAGAGCTGTACTTTCGCAGCATAAACCTTTTCATCTGTTAATTATAGATGATAATTCTCCAGATCAAACCGCTAAAAAAGTGATCGCTTTACAGGAAGAATTTCCAGGAAAACTTTTTTTAGAACAAAGAGCAAAAAAATCTGGATTGGGAACCGCTTATGTTCATGGCTTTAAATGGGCTTTGGAACGTGACTATCAATTTATTTTTGAAATGGATGCTGATTTTTCGCATAACCCGAACGATTTAGAAAAATTGTATGACGCTTGCCATTTTGGGGGAGCAGATCTTGCCATCGGTTCTCGTTATGTAACGGGAGTAAATGTTGTAAACTGGCCTTTAAGCCGAGTTTTGATGTCTTATTTCGCATCTGTTTACGTAAAATTTATTACCGGAATGAAAATTCACGATGCAACGGCAGGTTTTGTTTGTTACAAAAGAGAGGTTTTAGAAAAAATCAATCTGAACAAAATAAAATTTGTTGGATATGCGTTTCAAATCGAGATGAAGTACAGAACCTATTGTGCTAAATTCCAAATTACCGAAGTCCCAATTATTTTTACAGATAGAACAAAAGGAGTTTCTAAAATGAGTAATGCCATTATTAAAGAAGCTATACTTGGAGTGATTTCGCTTAGATTAAGAAAATTAGTCAATTCATTATAAACCAACCGAAATGAACAGGATTTTAATAAAGAATGCCAAAATTGTAAACGAAGGGACAATTTTTGAAGGTGATGTTTTAATTGAAAACGATTTGATTGTTGAAATTGCAGACAGCATTTCATTAAAAACTTCAGATTGTATTGTAATTGATGCTGAAGGGAATTATTTAATGCCGGGCGCGATAGACGACCAAGTGCATTTTAGAGAGCCAGGTTTGACTCATAAAGGAGATATCGAATCGGAATCTCGTGCTGCGGTTGCGGGTGGAATTACTTCTTTCATCGAACAGCCAAATACGGTTCCGAATGCGGTTACGCAGGAAATTTTACAAGATAAATATGATATTGCAGCTCAAAAATCATTTGCGAATTATTCGTTTATGATGGGAGCAACCAACGATAACTTGGAAGAAGTTTTAAAAACAAATCCAAAAAATGTTGCCGGAATTAAAATTTTCTTAGGTTCGTCAACAGGAAATATGTTGGTTGATAATGAAGCGGTTTTAGAAAAGATTTTTTCAAGCACGCCAATGTTAATTGCGGTTCACTGCGAAGATGAAACTACTATTAAAAATAATCTTGCTGCTTTTAAAGAACAATACGGTGACGATGTCCCGGTAACGGCGCACAACTTAATTAGAAGCGCTGAGGCTTGTTATATTTCTTCTTCAAAAGCTGTGGCTTTAGCAAAACGTACTGGAGCTAGATTGCATATTTTCCACCTTTCTACTGCGAAAGAAATGGAATTGTTTACGAATAAAATTCCGTTAGAAGATAAAAAAATCACGGCTGAGGTTTGTGTACACCACCTTTGGTTTACAGATGAAGATTATAAAACAAAAGGAAATTTCATTAAATGGAATCCTGCAGTTAAAACGGCTGAAGATCGTGCAGAACTTTGGAAAGCTTTAAATGACGGAAGAATTGATGTAATTGCAACAGATCACGCGCCTCATACAAAAGAAGAAAAAATGCAATCTTATTTGAATGCGCCTTCTGGAGGGCCGCTTGTTCAACATGCAGTTGTAGCAATGTTCGAAGCGCATCATCAAGGGAAAATTACGGTAGAGAAAATCGTGGAGAAAATGTGTCACAATCCAGCGAAGATTTTCAAAATTGAAAAAAGAGGTTTTATCAGAGAAGGATACCACGCCGATTTAGTAATCGTAAATCCGAGTTTGCCTTGGAGCGTGAAATCAGAAAATATTTTGTACAAATGCGGATGGTCTCCGTTTGAAGGATATACTTTCAAATCTAGAATTACGCATACTTTTGTAAACGGTGAATTGGTTTATAATAACTTCAAAGTAAAAGATACCAAAGCGGGTAAAAGATTATTGTTTGACAGATAAAAAGTAACTATGAAGAATTTTATAGTAATAATATTGGTTTTATTTATTTCTATAAGCTGTAAAAAGGAGATTGTAAAACAGCCTGCAAAGCTTATTGAGAAAGGTAAGATGATTGATATTATGTATGATTTGTCTCTTTTGGAAGCAATGAGATATCAGAAACCATTGTCTTTGGACTCGATAGAAAATGATCCGACGAAGTTTATTTTAAAAAAATATAAAGTAGACAGTCTTCAATTTGCTCAAAACAATATGTATTATGCTTCAGATTATGAAAGTTATAAAGACATGTTTGATGAGGTAAATAAAAGAATTTCTGTAGTTCAAAGAGCAGCAGATTCTTTAGCTAAAATTGATGAGAAAAAAGCAGCTAAGGAAAGTAAAAAGAAGGCTACTAAAGGAGCTTCAAAAGATTCTATTCAAAAACCAGCTCCTAAAGTTAATGACGATTCTATAAGAAGAGCTCGCATGCAGATGAGAGACAGAACGAAAAAACTATAGTTTAGCGCTGTCTTTAATATATTGATGAATATCAGTGAAAACCGTTCCTAGAGCGGTTTTTATTTTTTCATTACTATACAAATTCTTGGAGTACGAAGCTTTTGCTGTCGCTTTTGTAATGCTTCTTTTTCTGAAAAATAAAGTAGAAAATATTCCGTCAGCAATCCATAATACATTCATCAGGAAAGGCTTTGCATGAATATGCGATCTTTTTACTTTTAAAGCATCTGAAACGGTGTTTAAAAGGTCTTTAAAAACAATGTTGTCTGAGATAAGGGTGAAACGTTCGTTTTTTATTTCACTTTTCATCAAATTAAAACTCGTTTTGACAACATCATCAACCGAGATAAAACCAGTGCTTCCGAGTGTGTAGAACGGAAGTCCTTTGGAAACTTTTCGATAGATTTCGCTACTTCCTTCGTCAAAAATATCCATCATTTTCGGCGGACCTAAAATAACTCCCGGATTTACAATAATAACATTTAAGCCTTCTTGATGTCCGCGCCAAACTTCCATTTCTGCACCATATTTAGAAATGGCGTAATCGCTATGCGGTTTTTCAGGATTCCAATCTGTTTCTTCTGTAATGTGTGTTTCGTGCGGAGCAATATCTCCTAAAGCTGCAATCGAACTGATGTAGCAAAACTTGTCTACTTCTTTGGCAATAGCAAAATTGACGATGTTGGCAGTTCCTTCGATATTGGTTTTTCTAAGGATTTCTTCGTCTTTAGGTTCAAACGAAATAAAAGCTGCGCAATGATATACTTGTTTGATATCGATAAAAGCAATTTCAAGTGAAGGTATGTCTAGGATATCGGCTTCAAGCCAATTAATCTTTTCAAACAAATGGTTTTTTTTATATAAATCAAAAACCGATTTTGTTTTCTGAATATTGTTTTTGGTTCTATAAATTGCCCGAACATTTTCTCCATTTTCAATTAAATGAAGTAATAAATGTGCGCCGACTAAACCAGTTCCTCCAGTTACTAATACCATTTTGTAAAGATATGTTTTTGCTTGGAAGGTGCAAAGTTGCAGAGGGACAAAGTTGCAAAGGTTTTTTTGGTTTTTTTGCCGCAAAGGCGCAAAGTTTTTGTTTTTTAATCTCTGTGTCTTTATGACTTGGAGGTAAAGCTATTTTTCAATCTTAGTGTCTTAGCGCCTTAGTGGCAGAACTTTTTGTGTTTGACAATGCCATTGATTATATTTGCGCAAATTATTTAAAAAAATGAAGAATCTAGTTGAAGAATTAAAATGGCGCGGGTTATACCATGATAGTATGCCTGGAACGGAAGAACAATTGCTAAAAGAAGCAACCACTGCCTATATCGGTTTTGATCCAACGGCAGATTCACTGCACATCGGAAGTATGGTTCAGATTATTTTATTGGTTCACTTAAAGAATTTCGGACACAGACCGATCGCTTTAGTTGGTGGAGCAACAGGAATGATTGGAGATCCTTCTGGTAAATCTGATGAAAGAAACTTGCTTGATGAAGTAGCTTTGGCTAAAAACGTAGCTGGAATCAAAAGCGTTTTGTCTCGTTTCTTAGATTTTAATTCAACCGAAGCAAATGCACCTGTAATGGTGAATAACTACGATTGGATGAAAGAATTCTCTTTTATCGATTTTGCACGTGAAGTTGGAAAAAGAATCACCGTAAATTATATGATGGCTAAAGATTCTGTAAAAAAGAGATTTAGCGGAGAAGGTGAGGGAATGTCTTTTACAGAATTTACATATCAATTAATTCAAGGTTACGATTTTTATCATTTATATAAAAACAACAATTGTATTCTGCAAATGGGAGGTTCTGACCAATGGGGTAATATTACCACAGGTACAGAATTAGTGCGTAGAATGGGAGGTGAAAATGCAAAAGCTTATGCTTTAACAACTCCTTTAATTACAAAAGCGGATGGATCTAAATTCGGAAAATCTGAAGGTGGAAATGTTTGGTTGGATGCTGATAAAACTTCGGTTTACAAATTCTACCAATTTTGGGTAAACACTACAGATGCAGATGCTGAAAAATATATTAAAATCTTTACTTTCTTAGATAAAGAAGTAATTGATGCATTAATTGAAGAGCACAAAACAGCTCCGCATTTAAGAGTTTTACAAAAGAAATTAGCAGAGAAAATCACTGTTTTTGTTCACAATAGAGAAGAATTAGAAAAAGCGATTCAGGCTTCGAATATTTTGTTTGGAAATTCAACTGCAGAAGATTTGAAAAAACTGGATGAAACAACTTTCTTAGAAGTTTTTGATGGAGTTCCTCAAGCTAAAATCGCAAAAGCGGATTTGGAAAACGGATTGGAGATTATTACTGTTTTAAACGAAAAAACAGGTTTCTTTAAATCAAATGGTGAGGCGAGACGTGCTTTAACTGCAAACTCAATTTCTGTAAACAGAGAAAAAATAAAAGAAGATTTCGTTTTAACGGCAAATGATTTAATTAATAATCAATTTGTGTTATTGCAAAGCGGAAAGAAAAATTACTTTGTTATTCGAGTTGTATAACTTCGAAAGCAAAATATTTTTGATTTGAAATAAAAAAGGCATCCTAAAACTGGATGCCTTTCTTTTTATAATAGTAAAATTTATTTTTTTAGAACTTTTCTAGTCTCACCATTTGATTTGATGATGTAAATTCCAGTTTTTAACGAATCAAGAGATTTATCCTCTTCTTCTTTCGAATTAACTTCTTTTGTCAATACTTTTTGTCCATCAAAATTGTAAACATTTATTGAATATGGTTGTACAATTTCTTCAATATCCGAACTTGATTGTGCTGTTCTTGCAAAAGGATTAACGAAAGTTACAGGTATAGGCGTTATATTGTTGTTTTTATTTGATTCTGTATTTGTTTTAGAATCATCAACTGAAATAAGGATGTTTCGGTTTCCAGTAACTGTTAGGCCGCCAAAATCAGAAGAGAAAATTGATCTAGATACAGAAATTGACGCTCCAGGATTTATTGCCCCTATTGAGATTGCTCCAGCTGTAGATTTTATATCAGCAGAATCAAGAACACCGTCTGAAGACAAATAAAATTGAAGTGTAGAAGGAGTTGAGGCAGCACTTCCTGTATTTTTAACAGTTATTACTTGTAAATTCATAATTCCAGATTGATTGTTTATTGTGTGTCTTTTGCTTCCTAAATCACTTAAAGCAGCACTACAATCAAAACAGTTGCTAAAAATAATCGTGTTAGTTGGATCAATAGCTAAATCTGGTTTTCCTGTTGGTGTCGTTGTTTGGTTAATAATGAATGAAGATGTAGAAGATACTATGTTGTTGCTGGTATTTGTCTCTCCACTATTAACTAATTGCATAATTGCATAATAAGTTCCGGCACTAATATTTGCAGGAACAGTTAGAGAAGGTGTTCCATATTTAATTTCATTTGGATTTAGTGGGTCTATAGTGATATCTTTGATTAATATATCATCGGCACTAAGAGTTGCATTGCCTTTAGAAAAATAAATTAAACAATGAGTCGGTGAAAATGCTCTACCGCCAATGTTTTTAAGTGAATAAACTGCTGTAAAAGTTGTTCCAGTAGTCATTGTTGCAGACCCGCAATCTACAGCGTTAGCTTGTAAATCTGGTTTAGGACAATTTAGTGTAGCAGGAGCATAAACGGCGTTACCTACCGTGGGGTCAAATTCATAATCAGCATCACCATTTTCTGGACTTGATCCGTCTATCAAATAATAATTTGGACCTTTTCCAAAATCCATAAAATAAACACTGCCTACGGTTAAAGATTGTGTGATCTTAATATTTACTTTTTCTCTGGTAGTATTTGCTGTTAGATTTGCGCAGTAGTTACTTTGTGCTTCCTCTATGGTCGATCCTAATAATATTGGTCTGATGAATTTCCATGATAAAGAATTGCATAAATCAGTGATTGGCGCACCAAAATTAGGAGGAGTGTCTATTTCGTCTCCTTTATCAACTCCTGAATCTCCAGCATAGGTTACTTTGTAATATCTCGTACCATAATTTGGAGGTAATCCTAAGTCTACTTTGTAAATTTTGCCAACTTCCAGTTTGAAGTTTTGTTTTAGATTGACATCTAAAACTCTTAAAGGTTGAAAGTGGTGCGTACATTCAATTGAAATGGCCCATTCTATCGTGGTGCCTAAATCTTGTAATTCGTGATATCTGTAATTTGGATTTTGTGACCATGCTGTTAAGTTTAATAAACTAAGCATGAGTAATAAGGTAATTTTTTTCATACTAATTATATTTAAAGTTTACATTAAAAGTATCTTTTTAATATAATTGTAGTATTTTTTCTATATTATCTATTGGTTAATAAATTGTGTAAATTCTTACGAATTAAAAGAAGGAACAATTTGTTTGACTAAAGAACCATCAAATTACAACCACGAATATCAGAGTTATCAAAACGCCCTAATACTTCAAAAGAGTTGTTAGAATATTTTTTGCCTAAATCCTGCGTAGCGATAAAAGAACACGAATTGATATTGGCTAAATCAATCACATTAATTCCGCCCGTTTTTCCGTCTTTCACGTAAGTGAGAGCATCTTCTGGATCGCGTACTAAAATATGCATCCAAGAAGGGCATTCGAAAATACCATCGCCTAAAGAATACGCTTGCGCTAAAAGTTCAGTCATTCCATATTCTGAATGAATAGATGAAACGCCAAAACCTTTGCATAAAATATCGTGCAATTCTTCACGAATCATTTCTTTGCGTTTTCCTTTCATTCCTCCGGTTTCCATAATAATGGTATTTTGAAGGTTGAATTGATGTTTTTCTATTAAATCTAATAAAGCGTAAGTGACACCGATTAAGATTACATTTTGGCCTGCTTCGTCGAGTTCAAGAAGCTTTTTGATTAAGTCGTCGTGATTGTGCAAATAAAACCCGCTTTCAGGCTGATTGGAGAGTTTTATTAAATCTTCTACCATATAAATTAACGAAGAGCCTTCGCGTTCTAAATAAGACGGCAAAAGGGCTAAAACAACATAATCTTCGATATTGCCGTAAAACTGAGAAAATCCTTTGCGGTAGCTTTCTTCATATAAAGAAACATCGGTCACTAAATGTCTGCTGGTAATCATTCCGGTTGTACCGCTGCTGGTAAAAGTTACTTGTGCAGGATCTGTATTAGAAACTACATTGTGACTTTTGAAAAACTGAATGGGTAAAAAAGGAATTTGCTGCAGCGATTTTACCTGTTGCGGATTAACTTTTAAAAAATCACAAAAGTCGCGATAGACTTTGTTGTTCTCGTGCTGAAAACGAAACACTTTTAGTGCTATTTTTTCAAATTGTTTCTGACTTGAAATGGTAAAGATATCGCTGGCTGTGATCAAAACTTTTTTTTGCAAAGATATTTATTTTTTAGTTTTCAGTCGCAGTCTCAGTCACAGTTTTCAGTCACAGTTTTCAGCAAAATTTATAAATGAAAACTGTGACTGCGACTGAAAACTAAAAAAAGCTCCAAACGGAGCTTTTTTATCTTATAATGAGTTTTCGGGTTGCCGATGCATTTTGTTCGCTTATTTTGATGATGTAAACACCTGGCGGCAATTCTGAAACACTTAGCTCTCTTGAGACTAAATGTGCTTGCAAAACTTTTTTGCCTAAGATGTCAAACACAATAATTTCTTTCTCCAAATCGTTTTTAGATGATATATAGACTTTTCCGTTTGTCACTGGGTTAGGATACAAGCTTAAACTCTCAATAGAAGTAGATTCCTGAGTTTTTGGTAATTGCTTGCCGTCTTGCGCTGAAACGCTTACAGTGAAGAAAAATGCCAATAAGAAAGTAATATAAAAGTAGTTTTTTGCCATCGCGTATATTTGATTACTGTAAATATACAAAAAAAAAATACAAAAAGTACGCCAAAAAAAAACATCCTAAAGATTTAGGATGTTTTTAACATTATGTTTTTGAAGTGATTAGAAACCTACTGTCCATCCAGCAGCCCATGTTGGTTGAGCAACACCAGCTCCAGCTCCAGTTGCAGTAGCAGATTCTACTGATACAGCAGCTACGTCAGCAGAAGTTCCGTCTGTTTTCTTACCTTTAGTTTTTGTTGGTACATCAGCAACGTAAAGTACGTTTGTAACTTTTAAAGCTGATGGTACGAAAGCGATAGTTTCATCGTTTTCAACATCGATACCAGTTTTCCATCCGCTTAAAACTACGTTAGAAACTTGGCCTTTAGTTCCTCTTCTGAATTTGATACCTTGGTTTTCAGTGTATACAGTTGCATCTGCAGCACTTCCAGGTCCAACAAGAGTCATATTAGTGATTGTTGGGTTAGCGATTGGAGTATTAGCGTATCCTAATTCGAAGTTATCAGCTTCAATTCCTCTGTTTCCTTTTCCGAAAGCTAATTTACCATACCAGTTAGTGTTTGTTCCAGACCATCCTTCAGTCCAGTCAAATTGATCATCTTCGTTACCGATAGCAACTAAGTTAGAAGTATTTACAGTTCCACCGAAGAATTCGAATCCGTCATCAGAACCGTGGAAAGCTTGTACGTTTTCAACAACTGTACCTGAACCAACTCCGAAGAAAGAAAGTGCGTTGAATTCTTTTTCAGTGTTGAAAGCAGCTCCAGCGTATTCAATTCTTAAGAATTTAATTACTCCAGAGTTATCGTTAGCTACAGTTCCACCGTAAGTTAAGTCAGCAACTTCAGATTGAGCTGTACTTGCACCACCAGTTACACGGTTGATTGGAGCTTTTCCACAGATTACTAATCCACCCCAGTCTCCAGGAGCTTTAGTAGCTAAACCAGATGTCATAACAACAGGTTTTGCAGCTGTACCGTTTACGTTGATTTTACCTCCTTGTGCAATTGCAATATAAGCAGATGTTCCTCCAACTCCTTGAATTACAGTTCCAGCAGGAATAGTAAGAGTAGCGCCAGAGTTAACTTGAATTTTTCCTGTTAGTTTGTAAGTTGTTCCTGCATCAAGAACTACTTCTCCGTCAGTGATTGTTCCTTTAAAATCATTTGCATTTACAACAAATGAAGATGTTGGTTTGTTGTCGTCACTTGATGAACAGCTTGTTAGTAAACCTGCAGATAAAGTAACAATTCCAATTAATTTTACAATTGAGTTTTTCATAATTGTGTTGATAATTTTGTGTTTAATTTCTTGAGGCAAAGATGGTTTAGAAATCCTTTTTAGATGTTAAGAAACCGTGATTGTTAGTTTAACAAAAACTTTATTTAATATTAAGAGAATGTTAGGTTTGTAAACTGAAAATAAACTGTTTTTACTAGCCTAGAACCCGCGCGGTTTTGCAATTATAGAAATAAAAAAAGGCCAGTTGTTAAACTGGCCTTTTTTCTATTATTGTTTAATATTGATTAGAAAGTGTAGTTAAGTTTGAAGCTTAATCCTAATCCTTTTTTGTATGATAAAACATTTACATCTCCAGAAGCATTTTCTTGTACTCTGTTGATTTTTGGATCAAGAATGTTTTTTACAACAAAATCTAATCCTAAGTTTTTGTTCAATTTAGATTTGGCAATAAAGTCTAATGAACCAAAAGCTTTGTCAACTAAGTCACCTCTTCCGTTTGTTCCGATAGCGTTGATACGGTCTGAGAAATAAGAATATGCAACAGTTGTGTTTAAACTTTTATCGTTTTCCCATTCAGCTAAGTAAGAAAGGTCAGCATTTAATAATAAATCTGAAGCTCCAGTAAATTGGCTTTTTTTGTTAGTGAAAACAACTTGGTAATCTGTCTCTCTGTCTACTTTATCTGAGTTTAACTCTTGGCTTGTATGCAAGTAAGATGCGTTAATACCAGCAGATAATTTTTTAGTGTTTACATCGTCAAAAGTGAAAAGCGTTTTACGGTATTCTACTTCAGCTCCAGCTACATATCCGTAATCTCCAGTGTTGATGTAAGAGATATCATTTGAAGAAGAAGCAATTGTAACTTCGTTCATTGGGTTAACAATATATTTTCCAAAAGCTGTAAACGAAATTAACTCATCGCTTTTTGGGAACATTTCCCATTTAAGATCTAAGTTATAATCATCAGATTCGTATAAGTAAGGGTTACCCACTTTTACTTGTAAAACTTCTTCGTAAACAAATAAAGCTCTTTCTTTAAATTGAGGCAATGTGTATGTTTTGCTGAAACCAAAACGTAAATTTTGTTTTTCGTTCAATTCATATTTCATTGTTAAGCTTGGCAAGAAGGCAAATTTGCTTAATTCGTCACTTCCAACATCTCCTAATTGAGTATTCCAATCTACATTTTGAACAATAGATTCAGCGCGTAAACCTAAAACTCCTGTGAATTTTGAGTTGAATTTGTATTCTGTGTTCAAGTAACCTCCAAAGATTGTTTGTTTACCATCGTAAGTTTGAGGATCTAAAGCATTTGATACTTGAGAGTTTCCTCTAAAAGTAGAAATGTTGAAATATCCGCTATTTAAGTTCGCTTCGTTGTAAAATAAATCTAAGTTGTTCGGGTCAACAATTGTGTTTGTGTAACCTGGCTGAGATAAGAAGTTGAATTGAGAAGCTTCAAAGTTTCTGTTTTTAATTCTTCCACTTGCTCCTAATGTGAATTTTCCTTTGTACTCATCATCAGAATTTTTGTTGAATTTATAGTCTACAGAAAGATTTCCTGCTAGCTCATCTTCTTTAAGTTTTTGGAAATATCTGTGGTTATCTGGTCTAGAGATAGAAGATAATACATAACCAGCAGCTTCATTTCTAAAAGTGTTTTGAGCTCTGTCTGGCATAGAGCCATCAATGATGTTGTAAGATGCACCCCAGTTTAATTTAGATCTGTCACTTAGTTTGTGATCTCCAAGTAATTGGTTGATCCAAAGACTATTTTTCTCGTAGTTAAAACGACGAATTAAACCGTTTCCGTTGTTAGCAAGATCGACAATGTATCCTGCATATTCTTCTTTAGATTGAGATGAAGTATTGATGTATACTGTATTAAAACTTACTTTGTTGTCTGAATTAATTTTGTAACCAACATTCAATAAACCTGTAGAATTTGTTTGGTAACCCATGTCAGTGTAAGAGTAGAAATCTTTGTTTGCAACTCCTGCACCGTTTACCCCACCTTTTGCTGTAGCGTTACGGATTGAATTGTATTCGTTGCTGAAATTAGCTGTAGCGAAGAAACTTAATTTTCCTCCGTCACCAACATTAAAAGATTTTCCTCCAGAAATTCCAATCGAACCAGCAAACGGATTTTTACCATCCATTTGTAAAGTGTTGTAGTTGTATTGAGTAAGAGGGCTGTTTGGAATTGATGGATTGCTGAAACCAAAACTGTTGATTCCTCTTTGTAATTTAAAATCTTTTTCAGCCAATGCATTTGTGTTTACATTAGAACCCATTTCGATTTTAAAATATCCGTTTCCTTTGTAATCTTTAGAAATGATGTCTACGTTACCTCCAGCAAAATCTCCGTATAATTTACTGCTGTAAACTTTGTCAATAGAAACATATTCTAAAATATCTGTAGAGAAAATTTCAAGATTGATGTTTTTCTTTTCAGGATCGTTTGAAGGAATTGGCAATCCGTTCATTGTTGTAGAATTGTAACGGTCACCTAAACCTCTTACGAAAATGTTTCCAGTACCTTCTTGTTTTGTAATACCAGTAGTTTTAGAAACCGCAGCCGCAACATCGCTAACTCCTTTTCGAGAAAGTTCTTGCGCACCGATAGATTGTTTAATATCTACAGCATTTTTTTGTTCTAAAAGTAAAGCAGATTCTTTTTGCTTGCTTCCAGTTGAAGCTTGAACTACTACATCTTTAAGAGTATAACTTCCTGCTGAAAGCCCTTGATTAACTGTTACAGTTTCATTTGCTTTTACAGCTACAGGAGCTTCTACAGATTCATATCCTAAAAAACTAAAAATTAAAGTATAGTTTCCAGGATTTACGCTTAAGGAATATTTTCCATCTACGTCGGTATTTACGCTAATATTTGTACCTTTAACTAAAACATTAGCAAATGGTAGCGATGCGTTGTTCATATCTTTATCAGTTAGAACCCCAGAAATCGTACCTTTGTTTTGCGCGATCGAAATCGTACAGATAAATAATGCAATAAAGAGAAATCTTAAATTGAATTTCATTTTTTTTCAGTGTTGTGTTTGTGTCTTAATATTTTTGTGCAAAGAAAGAACCGCTCTGTGAAGTCCATGTTACCGACTTGTTATGTTTTTGTGTCGTTAAGATTATCAAATTGTTACGAGATTAAATTACGGTTAACACCATTTTTTAAAGGTTCTTTTGTTAGTATATTTACCCTGTGAAATAAGAAATATCGAATGTTTAATGAAGAAGTTTCGATATAAAAATCTCAATTTTTGCTATTTATGAAAAAAACACAAACTAAGATTTTATTAGTTGACGACGAACCAGATATCTTAGAAATCGTTGGCTATAACCTTGCTCAGGAAGGCTACCAGATTGTTACAGCTTCTAACGGAAAAGATGCTATAGCAAAAGCACAGAAAGAGCTGCCAGAATTAATCATTATGGACGTGATGATGGCAGAAATGGACGGAATGGAGGCTTGCGAGCATATTAGAAAAATTCCAGAATTAAATAATGTTATCATAACATTCCTTACAGCAAGAAGTGAAGATTATTCTCAAGTAGCTGGTTTTGACGCTGGTGCAGACGACTACATTACAAAGCCAATTAAACCGAAATTGTTGGTCTCAAAAGTAAAGGCTTTGTTAAGAAGGTTAAAAGAACAAGAAGTTGTTACAGATACTTTAAACGTAGGCGGAATCGAGATTAACCGTGAGGAATACAAAATCATAAAAGGCAATGTAGAAATTGCTTTACCAAGAAAAGAATTCGAATTATTTTATCTATTAGCTTCAAAACCAGGTAAAGTTTTTAAAAGAGACGAAATCTTGGATAAAGTTTGGGGTAATGAAGTTGTGGTTGGAGGAAGAACAATCGATGTTCACATCAGAAAACTTCGTGAGAAAATTGGCGAAGACCTTTTCAAAACAATAAAAGGAGTAGGTTATAAATTTGAAGTTTAATAACTCCCTATAAAATTGAACCATATAAGTGATATAAGTTCATTTAATTATGGTTTGCTTTCAAAATAAAAAAGCTCATTTTTGTCAAAGTTTTAACTTTGATAAAGATGGGCTTTTCAAAGTTATTATTTGTTCCTAAAAAGAGTTAGTTTTGAATGAACTTATATCACTTATATGGTGAGAAAAAGTTTTAATGGTTTATTATTTTAAATATTTCAATGAAAATCAATTTTAAAAAAACATACAAATTTGCTATTAAATCGGCATTGTATATCAGTCTATTTGCAACAGCATTTGTGCTCATGCTCATGTCTTTGTTCTACAAAAACCAATTAAAACATCAAGTAGCATTTGGAATAATTTTCATTATTGTCATATATGTATTCTCTTTCTTGGTTTTACAATACCGTGTAGAACGTTTTATTTATAGAAGAGTAAAGAAAATTTACGATGAGGTTTCGTTATTAGAATCGACAACACTTATCAATCAGCCGATTAATACGGATATGGAAACGCTTTCGCGTGAAGTGAAAAAGTTTGCGACCGACAAAAAACTCGAAATCGAAATGCTCGAAATTCGAGAACAATATAGAAGAGAGTTTTTAGGAAACGTTTCGCACGAATTAAAAACGCCTTTATTTACCGTTCAAGGTTACGTTTCTACTTTGCTAGATGGTGCAATGGATGATAAAAATATTAGAAAAAAATATTTAAAACGTGCCGAAAAAGGAGTAGAGCGTCTTATATATATCGTAGAAGATTTGGATATGATCACCAAATTAGAATCAGGAGATTTAGATTTGAATATGACTGATTTTGATGTTGTTGAATTAATTCAGAATGTTTTTGAACTGCTGGAAATGAAGGCAGACAAAAAGAAAATCAAGTTAGCTTTTGAAAGCAAAAATGTTCAGTCGGTTATCATTAGAGGAGATCAAGATAGAATTCAGCAAGTGCTGGAAAATCTAATTGTAAACTCTATCAAATACGGAAAAGAAGGTGGTTTGACAGAAGTTGGTGTTGTTAACTTAACGAAGAAAAAAGTTTTAATTCGTATTAGTGATAATGGTGAAGGGGTTGAAAAACAAAACATTCCGAGACTTTTTGAGCGTTTTTATAGAGTAGATAAAAGCGGAACAAGATCTGAAGGCGGTTCTGGTTTAGGATTGGCAATTGTGAAGCATATTATTGAAGCTCATAAAGAGAAAGTTTACGTAGAAAGTGAGTTCGGAATTGGTTCTGAGTTCTCTTTTACACTTGAAAAAGCAAATAAATTGGCAAAAGCTGAGGTTAAATAAATGTAAGCTCGAATGAGTTAAAAGCCCTGAAACAGGGGTGTTTAACAATAAATCAACATACGGATTTTCGCCGTAACATTAAATTTTTATTATAGTAACATCTGGTTAATGATTTCTTAACATAGGTGCTCCATCTTTGCATCCTGAAATTAAGGGAATTACAGAACTAATGATAAAAAGAAAACTATTAGCGGTTTTATTACTATTAACTTGCGCTGCCAATGCACAAGAAACAAATAAGCAAGAGCTGAATAAACAGGATGTAAAAAACGAAGTAATGCGTATTTTAGATTCTATAAACAAAGCAAAGCTTCCGGATACCAAATCTGGAGGAGGGGTTGAAGAACATTGGTACGACAGAATCTCTTTGAGAGGTTATGCTCAAATCAGATACAACGGTTTGCTTTCTACAAATGATAAAGTTTCCTGCGAACAATGTGATAGATCTTGGGGAACAACTTCAACAGATCCAGATGCAAAAGCAAACAATGGACTTTTTATTCGTCGTGCTCGTTTAGTGTTTTCTGGGCAAGTTCACCCAAATGTATTTTTCTATTTTCAGCCAGATTTTGCGAGTTCGCCGTCAAGCGGAGTGAATAACTTCGTGCAGATTCGTGACTTGTATTTCGATCTTTCTTTCGATAAGAAAAAAGAATATCGTGTGCGTGTCGGACAAAGTAAAATTCCGTATGGATTTGAAAATATGCAGTCAAGTTCTCAACGTTTAACATTAGACCGTGCCGATGCAATCAACTCTTCAATTTTAAATGAGCGTGATTTAGGAATCTTCTTTTACTGGGCTCCAGCCGAAATTAGACAGCGTTTTGAAATGTTAGTGAAAGACGGTTACAAAGGCTCTGGAGATTTTGGGGTTTTTGCTTTAGGAGTTTACAACGGTCAGATTGCAAATAAGTTAGATGCAAATAGAGATTTAAATGTCGTGGCCAGAGTAACGTACCCTTTTGTTATTGGAAGCCAAATTATAGAACCTGGAATTCAGGCTTATACAGGTAAGTGGGCATTTACAGGAGAAGTTTCTCCAGGAGTTACTGTCAACGATCCACAATATGTAAAAGATCAGAGAGTTGGTGCAACTTTCGTTTTATATCCAAGACCATTCGGAATCCAGACCGAATACAATATCGGAACCGGACCACGATACAATACACTTACCAATACAATCGACCAAACCGATTTAAACGGAGGTTATGTTTTGTTAAACTATAAATGGGATATCAAAAAACAGCATATTTATCCTTTCGCCAAATTCCAATATTATGATGGAGGGAAAAAATACGAGAAAGATGCTAGAAGCTATGTAGTTAGAGATTTCGAATTTGGTATTGAATGGCAGCCAATCAAAGCATTTGAATTTACAGCTGAATACGTAGTAGCCGACCGAACTTTTGAAGATAGCGTATTGCCAATAAACAGACAGCAAGGTAACGTACTTAGAATGCAAGTGCAGTTTAACTTCTAAAAATCAGGATGCGGATAATACAGATTTGCTTTCGCGAAGACGCAGATTATACGGATTTTATCTATTGTCTTTACCTATAAAAAAAACCTCCAGTTAAAGCTGGAGGTTTTTCATTTTTTATAAAGAGGAATCAGTTTTTATCTGTGTTTTGCGAAAGCAAATCCGTTTCATCCGCGTTCAATTATGCAGTTTTGTCTTCAAAAACTTTAAATAAAGAATCCCAGTCGATAGTATTTTCAAATTGAGATAATCCTTTAAATGATTTTACTTTTGATAAATCTTCAATGCTAAAATCGTCTTGCATTGCATAAGGAACAAGATTTTCTTCCTGAAGTTTTATCGCCAAATATTCTTGTTCATACTGACCTGGAGTCGGAATAAAAAAGGCTTTTTTACCCAATTTTGCTAAATCCATTACGGTCGTATACCCAGAACGGCACAACACAAATTCACTTTCGTTAAAAGTTTGTTCAAGCTGTTTAGAATTCATGAAATTATAATAGGTAACATTTCCAGCCTGCCATTTTTCTTGAGATTTTTCTACAATTCCTTGTACAAAAACTACTTTTCCAGGATATTTTGCTGCTTCTTTCTGCAGTTTTTCATCCAAGAAAGTACGTTGCGGTTCAGGTCCAGATAATATAATCATCAAATCATATATTTTCGGAGTGTCCTTTTTCTTCATGCGGCTCAACGGACCGATATACTTTAAGTTTAGTTCATTCGATTTTAAATGACCTAAATCTCCCGTCAAGTTTGTTTTTTCATTTGAATCAGGAACCCAGCATTCATTGTATTTTTTAATGAAATACTGATGACATTTACTCGTAAACCAAGTTGTGTTTCCTGTCATTACGTTCAATTGGTGCGTAATAAAAACAGAAGGCACTTTCCTGCTGAAAACTCCCAATCTATTGTCTGAGATTATACCATCAATACCATGTTTTTTAATCCAATGATTGATCATTTTTTTCTCATCCAAAACGGCAGTAATCATTTTAGGAAGATTTTTAATCAGCTTCCATTTAAAGTTTTTACCATTCTTTGCATATTCAATATGATAAGAAGGCAACTCTAAAGTTTGTATATAAGGAAATTCTTTTCGCAATAAAGCCAAAGCAACTCCATCAGAAGCAATAATCGGAATATAATTATTCTCTTGAAGCGCCTTGATAATAGGAATGCATCTAGTTGCATGCCCAAGTCCCCAATTTAATGGTGCAATTAAAATAGTTTTGTTAGCAGAATAATCAATGCTCATTTTTAACACGTTTTAAAAACGAAGATAGAGAAATATGTTTTTTATGCTATTTCGAGGGCATTACTAAATTATTAACTCTATAATTAAAGGATAGCTAGGAAATTCGAGGGGTGTTTCGAAAATAGTTTCGTTTTACTAAATAAGATTACCTCTATGTTAAGCGATTTTTGATTTTTACACAAAACAATTTGTAGGTTTAATTGGGATAATAAAAAAAACCGAACAAAAGTTCGGTTAATTTATTGATCTCAGTATCTTAGAAACTCAGCATCTTAGTCCCGAAGTTTCGGGATAGAATCTCAGAACCTTAATCCTGAATATACGTTTTATTACCATTTTTATTAATATAGTATTTACCGCCTCTTGGTCCAGTATATACTTTTTTACCATTGTATTCTCCAGTAACTTTGTCTGGTACAGAAGGTGCTTTTTCGTTAGTTTCTTTTAAAGTTTTAGTAGCCGATTTTTTTGCAGAAGTGGCATCTTTCTTAGCAGCGTCAGCTTTTGCAGTCGATTTTTTAGCATCGGCTTTAGCTTTATCAGCAGAGCTTTTCGCTTTGTCGGCTGTACTTTTTGCTTTGTCAGATTCTACAGTAGCTTTTTTTGCATCAGCTTTAGCTTTTGCAGCTTCTTTGTCGGCAGTCTTTTTTGCAGCGTCAGCAGATTCTTTCTTTGCTTTAGACGAAGCAGCCTTTGCGTCATCTGCTGCTTTTTTAGATTTTGTGGCTTCTTTTTTGGCATCAGCCGAAGCTTTGTCTGCAGTAGTTTTGGCTTTTTTTGCAGAAGCTTCTGTTTTACTTTTCGTAGTTTTTGCAGTTGTTTCTTGTGCGTAAAAATTAGAAGAGAAAACAACCATCAAACAGAACAATACTAATTTTTTCATAGGGTTAAATATTTAAATTTCAATTAAAATTAAACAATTTATTGTCACCTTTTTCGCAACCCATTAAAAATATGCACGAAGCTGAACGTTTCCTGTATGAATGGTAGATCCTGTCTCGCTTTTACGTCCTTGGTAATTTAAATTAACATCCAAAAAAGACGTAAGGTTCTTCTGCAGAAGCACTTTCCAAACCAGATTTGATCCTGCTTGAAGTCCTTCCAACATCTGAAAACCTACCGATGAAAATTCATTTCCATTAAATTTATTCTGGTAAAAAGAAAATTCTCCATTTACGGTTACTTTCTTTTCGCCCGCATAAGAAAAAGAAGTTCCAAGTCTGCTTTGGTCTAAAGTCTCAAAATTTCCAATTTGGTTTTTCTTATTTTGAAGCTCATAAAAGAAATCCAATTTGGTGTTTTTAGAAAATAAATAACTCACTTTTGGTGCCAATTGCCAACCTTGAATGTCATAATTTTTCTCGACAAAATCTTTAGAAACCAAATCGGTTTTTATGGTTTTGGTAAACAAATTAAACAGCCAGCTTTTTTGGTATAAATGCGTGTATTGAATTTGATGCGAATAATTCTGTACGTTTTGCGACCCGATGGAAAGCAGACTTTTGCCTTTGTTTACCAAATAAGAATAGGTAACAGAATGTTTTTGCTTGCCTCGATTGTAAAATAAACTGTTTCTAAAACTCGAATTCAAACCTAAAATGTTTTCCTCAGACGAATCAAACGGATTCAATTCTAGTTTTTCGCCTTCGCTTTTCACTTTTCGATCCATTATAAAAGAGGTCTGATTGTAAAAATATGAAAGGAGTTTTTTGAAACCTTTTTCATTTTGCCATTGCAGCGGATTCAAAGTCAAAGATTGCGAAAACTTATTTTGGTTGGTTTTAATGTAAACCTGATTCGGCAAAAAGACTCTGACATATCGCGCCTGATCTTGGTAAACCGCAACTTCAAACTCTTCCAATTCCTGAATTCCGTTTCCGTTATAATCGTTCCAAGTATAAACTCCTTGTCCTGTCGGAACTTCAACATAGGTAAATTCTTGTTGTGCAATAGTTCCAGAACTGGTTTCGTAAGCAGTTCCAATCTGCATAAATTGATTAAAAAAACGATCGTTATATAGAATTCTAGAATTTAACGAAGGTTCATTTTGTCTTGAACTATCTGTAAAATCCAGATTTCGATAACTCGCATAAACCGCTAAATCGGTCTTTTTGGTCTGAATTAATTTCGACCTTAAATAATAGGTCTGCGAATTATTGACGTGCTGTAATAATCCGTTTTGCAAACTATCGTTGCGCCTTTGCAGAAAACCAACTTCCACAAAAACTTTGGTGCTGTCGCCGCGTCCAGTAAATACACCATATTCTGTAAATCTTTGGCTTAAAGCCGAAAACTGATTGGTAACTTTATCTTTTTCCTGATTGTCTTCTAGTTGCATACTGCCTCCAATCCAGTTTTTGCCAAAATGATATTTGGTTCTGGTTTGGTTTCGAATGAATTTTGAAGTTGAAGCCGTAGCATCAGAATTCAAGAAACTTCCGCTGTTTTCAATTGTCCAATTTTTCAATTTGAACAAAGCATTTGTGGTATGTCGCACACCTGTATAGCTTTCGCTAAAATCTAATTTTTCAAATTGATAAGTGAATAAACCAATATTTGAAGTTTTGTTTTTCGAAAATAAATCAAAATTTAAACCCGTAACCAAAAGGCTTTGATTGCCCAAAAGCGTTCCCGTTAAATTCCAATCGCGATTAAACTCAATATTATACAAACGCTCAACCGATTTAAAATCCTGTTGCACATATTGATAATTCGCGAAAGCGTCTAAACTCCAATCTCTAGAAAAAAGACGTTTTTTAAGATTGGTTTTAAAAGCAACTCCTTCATTATTAGAATCATTAATATCAGAAAATAAGTTCTGGTCATTGTTGCTGACAGCCAATTCAAAGTCAACTAATGTCTTCTCATTCGGATTGTATTTTCCTAAAAATGTAGCGACTTGAAGTTTTATCGGCGCAACCAGTTGGACAATCGGCTCGTAATTTCCTTGCAAAACACCATTAACAGGTTCGACATATTGATAAATGCGCTCAACAGAATTATTATTTTGAATGATATAATTTCCTCCATTTGCACCAACTTGACTAAATCTTACATTGTACAAAACATCAGCTGAATTATTCGAATATTCGTAAGCTTCAACTGAATTGACGAGTATTTTTCTATACAAAATTTTATTCTCTGCATAAGTGTCTTCATACGCAGACGGCGCTTTCATCAAATTGACATCATCGCCTGCCTGGCTTAAAATCTGAACTTGTTCTGGAGAAAGATTTTGCTGCAACGGCTGATTTTTCATATCATTTTCAGAATACAAATAACCGCCAAAACTCCAATTTTTGTTCTCGTGCGTTGCACCTGCGTATGTAACTAATCGGTTGTAATTTCGTTCCGAATATTGGTACTCGACATTAATACGCATTTCTGAAGTAATGGTAAAAAGCGAAGTAAAAACAATTTCTCCCGCATTATAATCAATCACATAATCGTTGTTTTCACCACGTTTCAGCAAAACGCCATTTACATAAACACGCTCAGAACCCGAAATCACGAGAACGTACAATTCGCCATTTTGGCCTTTTAATTTATACGGACCTTGATTTCCTTCTTGACCCGTAAAAGTGCTTTTGGCATATTGGCCTTTTACAAAAGCAACCGAAGCAAAAACATTGGTTTTACTTTCTTCGGTATCAAAATCAAAGTTTGCAGAAAGCCCTTGCACCTTTTTATTGAAGCCTAAAAATTGGGTTTTCCTATTTTCTAAAAAGACATCACCGGCGCGAATGTTCCAATCATCGCTGAAAAGTTCGATAAAAATGTTGTCAAACTGATCTAGTTTTTGCGAATAACCGCCATCTTGCAGCGGAATATTATTATCCTGAAGCGAAGCTCTCAAACTCACTTTATCTGAAAGTTTTCCTGTTATCTGCAAATCTAAATTGGAGTTTAAAACCGTACTCTGATTATTACCAACCGTTACGCCTCGAGTAATACTTCCTGAAGTCTCCAGACCGTCAAAAGGAGTTACTTTTTTTGCATTTGAAGTATTGTCTATTCTGTAGAGTTTGTCTGTTCCGACATCGCCGCTAACAATTTGTTCCGCTTTATAAAGGCTGTATTCTTTGGTTAAGAAATCAGGATAATTGAGATAATTGACAATTAAAGTATCTGAAACCGATGGATATTTTTCATTAAAAAGCAAGTATCCTTTTTGAAAATCTACCTTGTAAAAAGTCGAATCGATTGGCTCGTTTTTGGTATTCAGAATTTGAAAAAAACCAGAATTGATAGATACTTTTTCAAGGCGAATGGTGTCTTTTGAAACAATTACTTTTTTTGTTTTGTACAGCGATTCGGTGTCCTGAGCCTGAAGCGCAGAAAACCAGAAGAAAACCGTCAAAAACAGTAATTTTTTCAACATAAATACTTTAACTCTAAAAAGTCAAAAGTAGTATTTATAATCAAGAAATTGCGAGGCTTTTATTTATTGGAAAAGGAAACGCTTTTGTGTTGATTTTTGGCTTTTTTAATTGGATAACAAAAAATAATTGCAGAAAAATTCTCATAATTAGCCAATCTTTTTTTTAGCTTTGTTTGGTGTTTAACGGACTTAAATTATGGATACTAGCAAAGAACTTTTATTCTTTTTTAGTGCTTTGGGAGCTTTCAACGGAATTATTCTCGGAGTTTATTTCTTCTTTTTTACGAAGAAAAAATACTTAACGAATTATTTTCTGGGCGCGCTTTTGTTTGCGTTAAGCATCCGAATTGCAAAGTCTGTATTTGTTTATTTTCATCCCGAACTCCCAAAAATGTATCTCCAATTCGGACTTACAGCTTGCTTTTTTATTGGACCTTGTTTGTATTATTTCGTAAAATCTGCCGTCGATGAAGTTCAGATAATGCCAAAATCATGGAAATTTATCTTAACATTTTGGGGAACTCTAATTGTAGCGATTGGCATTTTATATCCGTATGAAATCTATCCAAAACTTTGGAGAGGTTATTTAATAAGAATCATTTACTTCCAATGGTTTGTTTACATTGCATTTGCGGGTTATGAACTTCGTGCAGTTTTGAAAAAAATCTTGAATAGAAAAGAAAAAACTACGCCTTCTGAAATGTGGTTCGGAATGCTGTTTTTGGGCAACTTCCTTTTATTTCTCTTCTATTTCTTAGCCATTATGGGAGCTCCTGCAGCAACTTATATTAGTGGAGCAGTAGTTTTCTCATTCATTTTATACTTAGGAATTTCAATTCTTTTGTATCGAAAAAAAACAGACGATTTGTTTTTATTGAATGGAAAGATTTCGAATAAAAAAATAGATTCGGGAGAAGCGGCAATTTGGTTGGAAAAACTAGAGAATGTTATGTTTGAAAAGAGTTTGTATAAAAATCCAAACCTGACGCTTCAAGATTTGTCTCAGGAGATTAATATTTCGAGTCATCAATTGTCGCAGTTTTTGAATAATAATTTAGGAAAGAATTTTACCAGTTTTGTAAACGAATTTAGAATCAACGAAGCTTGTAAAATTATCACTTCTACCGATAAATTGACTTTAGAATCTATTGGCTACGATGTTGGTTTTAATTCTAAATCAACCTTTTTTGCGGCATTTAAAAAACACACAGGAACGACACCTCTTAGTTACCAAATTCAGGCTTTGCAATCTTAAAGCAGAGTATGAATTTATAAATCAGTACTCCTGATTTCACTTTCTAAAACCTTATTGACAGATTTTCAGATGACTTTTGTTTCAAATAAAGTCAAACCGCTAATCTTAAAAGTTTATGAAATTTAGTATTGTAGTTGCCATTTCTATTTATTGTCTGATTTCTTCATCAATCGAAGCAAAGGCACAATCTGTAAAAAATAATCGAGATAAATCTTATGTTGAAGAGGATAAACTAATTGGAAAAATAACATGGTCTAATCAGGATTCGATAGCCAAGGAGAAAGATCAGAATCAGTTAAAAGTAGTTGTTAAATGCGAACCTTCATTAGTAAAATGTGGCACAAACGAAACGGTTGCCGAAGGAAAAGTTGCAATCAATAACATTGCAAAAAAAAATGAAAACGATATTACAGATAAGCCGGCATGTAACGGTAACTAAATTCTGTTTTTTCATTTTAATAATCCTGCTAATTTTTTCTTCTTTTCAGTTGCGTATAAGTTATAAGAATTGCAACTGTAGATAAAAAAGGACCTATGACCAATCTAAAATCAGAATAAGAAATCTCTTTTAGGTCTTTGGTAAGCAACGGACTTAAAGATATACTGATGTATAATAAACCAAGGATAATAAAAACAAGTAAAAAGCTTTTCCTGCTCATTTTAAGTTATAATTAGTAGATGAAAAAATGTAATTCGCTGACAATTAATTTGTCTTGAAATACTTTTTTCAAAAAAATGAAAAGTAAATGTAAGCAAAAAATAAATTGGTTACAGAAAATTCTTTCGAAATAAAAAAGGCTTCACTAATTTGTGAAGCCTTTTTCAATAATGTTTGAATTAGATAATTACCTTTTATGGAGCAATATTAGATTAATTCTTTAGTTACAATCTGCATGGTTTCGCGGCTAACTTGTTTCAATAAAACTTCTTTGTTAGCTTCAACAGTTTGCGCTGCCTCTTCTGTAAAGTGACGGATTGTATATAAGGTTACATTTTCGCTGTATTCTACTTTGAATTTTTTAGAAAGAATAGCGTTCAATTCTGGGAAATTTCCAAATTTATCTTCCACGCAAACAGAGAAACTAATTGCAGAGTTCTGAATTAAGTTTACTTTGATTTTAAATTCGTGGAATAATCCGAAAATCTCACTGATGTTTTCTTCCATAATGAAAGAGAAATCGATAGAAGAAAGCGAAATTAAAAGCTGTTCTCTTTTTACGATAAAACATGGATATTGTGGTTCTAAATCAACGCCTTTAGAAACGCAAGTTCCTTTTAATAAAGGATTCACAAATGATTTTACGTATAAAGGAATTTCTTTTTTCTGTAAAGGTTGTAATGTTTTTGGGTGAATAACCGTTGCGCCATAAAATGCCAATTCGATTGCTTCACGATATGAAATTTGGTTTAACAAACTCGCATTTTCAAAATAACGCGGATCCGCATTCATAACTCCAGGAACGTCTTTCCAGATTGTTACGCTTTCAGCATTTAAGCAGTAAGCAAAAATTCCGGCAGTATAATCAGAACCTTCACGGCCAAGAGTTGTTGTAAAGTTGTTTTCGTCAGCACCTAAGAAACCTTGTGTAATATTCAATTGTTTTCTAGGTACATTTTTACTGATGTTTTGCTGAGTCGTTTCCCAATCTACTTCTGCATCTCTGTAGTTTGCATTGGTTTTAATGAAGTTACGAACATCAAGCCATTGCGTCTGAATTCCCATGAAATTCATGAAATGACTTAAAATATTAGTCGAAATCAATTCACCAAAACTTACCACTTGATCGTAAACGAAGTTGTAATTTGGAGATTTATTGTGCGCTAAGAAATATTCCAATTCAGCAAACTGTTCATTTACAGCTGTAAAAACTGCATGTTTCTCATCTTCAAATAAATCTAATAAGATTTGATTATGGTATTTTTTGATTTCCTGAACAGAAGAATTCAGTTCTGTCGATTTTTCAAAGTAATTCTTGATTACAACTTCAAGAGCATTTGTTGTTTTACCCATAGCCGAAACTACAAGAATTACGTCTTCGTAACCTACTTTTTGTAAAACGTCGTATACGTTTTTAATTCCATCTGCATCTTTTACTGATGCTCCTCCAAATTTAAATACTCTCATTTTTTAATTTATAGATTTTTGATTTTAGATTTCAGATTGGGGCGAAATCTTAATTAATTTATTTTTTTTCTACCACTAATTCCACGAATTAATTTGTGTGAATTAGTGTAATTTGTGGCAAACTACTTTTTTACAATTTATCTAAGAATGCATTAACGCCTGCTTCATCCATTTGAACTACTCTCCATTCGTCAAGAACTTTTGCGCCCGAACTCTCATAGAATTTTACTGCGGGTGTGTTCCAATCCAAAACATTCCATTCTACTCTTCTCACGTTATCTCTTTTTCCTTGTTTCATGATTTCAGAATAAAGAGCAGAACCTAAACCAGTACCGCGCATTTTTTCTTTTACAATCAAATCTTCAAGATGAATTGTTTTTCCTTTCCAGGTAGAATAACGATAATAATATAACGCAATTCCAACAATTTCTTTTTGTTTTTCCTCGTTTTCAATCTCTGCGACAAAAACGTGAAATAATGGTTTTTCACCAAAACCGTCACGTATCAAATCTTCCTCTGTTATGACAACCGCATCAGGTTCTTTTTCGAATATTGCCAGCTCCTGAATAAGCCCTAACACCGATTTCATGTCTTCAGGATTTCCTTTTCTAATATTCATATATTCCTATTTTTAACTATTTAATATCTAAAAAAGCTTCGTTTTATGAGTCGCTTTTTGAAGATTATTAGCAAATATACAATAGTAACAAACTAACAAAATAATTTTTAAATCATTCTCACAAAATAGACGATATTTGTGACTTAAAAATAAAACTATAACGATTTAGCAATGGAAGAACGCAATAAAACACTGGGAGAGTTTATTATTGAGCACCAAAAAGCATTTCAGTATTCGTCGGGAGAACTTTCCCGAATTATTAACTCGATACGTTTGGCAGCAAAGGTTGTCAATCATAAAGTTAATCAAGCAGGTTTAGTAGACATTATTGGCGCCGCTGGCGAACAGAATGTTCAAGGAGAAGACCAGCAAAAATTAGATGTCTATGCAAACGAAGTATTTATCCAGACGTTAATAAACCGTGAGATTGTCTGTGGTATTGCTTCTGAAGAAAACGACGATTTTATTACAGTTCAGGGGAGCGACAACTGTCATAATAATAAGTACGTGATCTTAATGGATCCGCTTGACGGATCTTCAAACATTGATGTAAATGTTTCTGTGGGAACTATTTTTTCTGTTTTCAGAAGAATTACTCCAATAGGAACTCCGGTAACTAGCGAGGATTTTTTACAACCGGGAATCAATCAAGTTGCAGCAGGCTATGTAATTTATGGAACTTCAACAATGCTTGTCTATACTACTGGACATGGGGTGAATGGTTTTACACTAAATCCTGCGATAGGTACATTTTACCTTTCGCACCCAAACATGAAATTTCCAAAAAATGGAAATATTTACTCGGTAAACGAGGGGAATTATGTTCATTTTCCGCAGGGCGTAAAAAATTACATCAAATACTGCCAGCGTGAAGAAGAAGACAGACCATACACTTCGAGATACATCGGAAGTTTGGTAGCCGATTTTCATCGAAATATGATTAAAGGCGGAGTTTACATTTATCCGACAAGTTCAAAAGCACCAAAAGGAAAATTACGTTTGTTATACGAATGTAATCCAATGGCGTTTTTAGCAGAACAAGCGGGAGGAAAAGCAACAGATGGTTTTGGTCGAATTATGGAAATCCAGCCGACAGAACTTCATCAAAGAGTGCCTTTCTTCTGCGGAAGTTATAATATGGTAGAAAAAGCAGAGGAATTTATGGCTGAAGCGAATTAAAGTTTACAGTCGCAGTCTCAGTTTTTAGTCCAAACTTTAAAAAAGAAACCCGACAAGTTTTCAAAAACTTGTCGGGTTTATAATTTTAACGCGAATTTTAATTTTTTTTCGGCATCAAATAAACTGTAAACTGAGACCGAAAACTGAAAACTATTATTTGTGCATATGTTGCATTTCGTAAATAAAAGTATCGGCATCAACTTTTTTATCAACCAATGATAAAGCTTTTGCAATAATGTAATCTACGTTGCTTGGCGTAAATCCAAGTGCAACACTTATCTTTTTTAGAAGCACTTCTTGTTTGTCTTCTAGATGATGATCAACATGCACCATTCGAGTTAGGTCATACAGACGCTCTAAACGTTGAACATACGAATACGGCGGATTAATAGGATACTTTAAAGGATCGCTAAGAATTTCTTCGTACTCAGACTCTGTAATTTCTAAACGAGCAGCCAATTTGTCTAAGAAGTTTTTTTCTTCTGGATAAACAACTCCGTCAGCTAACGCTACACGAACGATAGCAGAGAAGTGTCCTTTGTTTCTTTGTTTGAATTCGCTATCAAATAATTCTGAAAATGACATAATTATAGTATTTGTGTTAAACAAAGATATATTTTATTTTAATTTAACAATTTTAAAGTTCTCATAAATTTAACTTCTTGACTTGTTGTTTTAAGAAATGACATCACTTATTCTTCAAAATAAATCGTAAGTTTACAACCCCTAATTATTTAATTGCAATATACCTATGTCACAATTTTGGATTTATTTTCAAATAGGATTAAAACACGTTTTAGATATCAATGCTTACGATCACGTTCTTTTTTTAATCGCCTTAACTGTTCCGTATTTATTTAAAGACTGGAAAAGAATTTTCTTGTTGGTTTCTCTTTTTACAATTGGCCATACTTTGGCTTTGATTTTGTCTGTTTACGGCATTATTGCCATAAAAGTAAATATTGTAGAATTCCTGATTCCGATTACAATTCTTGTAACCGCTCTTTATCATTTATTTACAGCAGGAAAGACTTCAAAAAATGATGGCGTAAATCTGGTATTTTTCATAACTTTATTCTTTGGAATTATTCATGGACTAGGTTTTTCTAATTATTTCAAAACAATTTTAGGAGGTTCTGCAACCTCAAAATTGTTGCCTTTAGGAGAATTTGCCTTAGGAATCGAAGCTGCTCAGCTTGTAGTGGTTTTTGTTGTTCTGGTAATTTCATATATAGTGCAGACAGTTTTCCGTTTTTCAAAACGCGACTGGGCACTTGTAATGTCGGCTTTTATTATTGGAGTTGTAATTCCGATGATTATTGAAAGCCCAATTTGGAACAGATAAATTTAAATGGAAGTAAAAAAGCTGAATAAATACGATAAAGCATATCTGCGAATTGCAAAAGAGTGGAGCCTGCTTTCTTACTGTAAACGTAAACAAGTTGGTGCAATTATTGTAAAAGACAGAATGATCATTTCTGATGGTTACAACGGTACGCCATCTGGTTTTGAAAATTGCTGTGAAGACGAAGACGGATTAACACGTTGGGATGTTTTGCACGCTGAAGCGAATGCCATCCTGAAAGTAGCCAGATCAACTCAATCTTGTGAAGGCGCAACGTTGTATATCACGCTTTCACCTTGTAAAGAATGCAGCAAATTAATACATCAGTCGGGAATAAAAAGAGTGGTGTATAAAGATGGATATCGTGATGATTCAGGAATTCAATTTTTAATAAAAGCAGGCATAGAAGTAGAACATATTCCTGTTTTAGAAGAGTAATGAAATTTAATCCAAAATATTTGCCAATAGTAATAGGAGCGACTTTTGCTCTCGGAACAATTGCGGGAAGCCTTATGAATGCTCCTGCAAGTGACCAGCTTTTGGCTAAAAATTACTCAAAAACCAAACTTAACAAACTCATTGATTTTATCAATACAGAATATGTTGATAGCGTCAATACCGATTCGATTGTAAATCTTACGGTCGATAATATTCTTTCCAAATTAGATCCGCATTCTGTTTATATTCCGCCAAGCGAACAAGCTGAGGTTGCCGAAAGCATGAAAGGTGATTTCGTTGGAATCGGAATCAATTTCTACATGTATAAAGATTCGGTTGCGATTATAAAACCAGTTGAAAATGGCCCTTCAGCAAAAGCTGGAATAAAATCTGGCGATCGAATTTTATTCGCAGGAAAAACCAAATTATACGGTAGGAAACTGCCTTCTGATAGTTTGTTTTCTAAATTAAAAGGTCTTCAGGGTTCAGAAATAGAATTGACTGTTTTTAGAAAATCAGAACAAAAGAAACTGAAGTTTAAAGTAAAACGAGATGTTATTCCGATTAAGAGTGTTGATGCTTCTTTGTTGATTGGAAATGACATTGGTTACATCAAAATAAATCGTTTTGCAGAAACTACTTTCAACGAATTTAAAACAGGTTTAACGAGATTAAAACAAAAAGGAATTCAGTCGCTTGTAATTGATCTTCGTGATAATGGCGGCGGTTATATGGAAGAGGCGATTGCCATTGCCGATGAGTTTTTGAAAGATAAACAATTAATCGTTTTCACGAAAAGCAAAAACGGTTCTACAGAAAAAACATACGCGACAAAAGCAGGAAGTTTTGAAACTGGGAAAGTTTATGTCTTAATTAATGAAAACAGCGCTTCTGCGAGCGAAATCTTAGCAGGAGCAATTCAAGATAATGACCGTGGAACTATCGTTGGACGTCGTTCTTTCGGAAAAGGTTTAGTTCAAAGAGAAATGGATTTTAATGACGGATCTGCTGTAAGATTAACTGTAGCGCGTTATTATACTCCAACGGGAAGATCCATTCAAAAGCCTTATAAAAAAGGAAACGAAGCGTATTTTAAAGAATCCGAATCTAGAATTGCAACTGGAGAATTATACGCAAAAGACAGCATAAAAGTAGCTGATTCTTTAAAATTCAAAACTCCAAAAGGCAAAATTGTTTACGGCGGCGGCGGAATTGTTCCTGATGTTTTTGTTCCGATGGAAGCAGAGCACGGAAATGAAAATGTTGGATATTTGTTGCAAACAGGTATTGTAGGCCATTTTGTTTTTGAAGAATTAGACAAAAACAGAAATGCTTTTGCAGGAGATAGTTTTGCTGCATTTTTAGCTAAAATGAAAACTTCAGACGCGTATTTCAAAAAATTCAAGAATTATATCTTGATGACAGGTTTGGATTTGAAATTGGATAAAACGAAAGCGCTCGTAAATCGTTATATCACGGCTGAATTTGCCCGACAGTTGTATGGAGAATTGTATTATTATGATGTAATCTTAAAAGAAGATGCGATGATAAAAACAATTCTGACTCCGAAGAAATAACTTCAATCTTTATATCATGAAAATAGAAACCGTTGTTAATGCAGAAATCGAACTTCTAACTGCTATTAAAAAATCGGATGTTTTGGCTTTGGACACCATCCTTCATGATGATTTATTGTTCAACATGCCCGACGGACAAACAATAACCAAAGAGTTTGATTTGCAAGTGTACCGTTCTGGGAGAATGAAAATAGATTCGTTGGAGGCGTCCGATCAAATTGTGAATATAATTGATAGTTCAGCTGTTGTTGCCGTTACTGTCGCATTAAAAGGAACTTATGATGGTAATCCAATTAACGGAGTTTTCAAATATATAAGAGTTTGGAAAAAAGTAGGTAAAAATTTAAAAGTTATTGCAGGAAGTTGCGTTCAGCTGGCATAAAGTTTGAAGCTGGAAAAATAATATTAACTTAAAATAGAATTAAGTAATCTAAGTGTAAATACGAGCTTAATTTGCGGTAAAATAAATTATATGAAAAATCTAAAAAGAATAAGTTTTCTAGTACTTCTAATGACTTTTGTAATCTCTTGTACAACAATGAAAAACGATACAAATAATGCAGTTTCTGGAAAAGTAGAATCTATTGAAGCAGGAAAAGACGGTTACACAGCAAAAATTACTACAGATGCTAAAGAAGTCTATTTTGCGACAATTAGTATTGTAAACGTTGGCGGCCCTCAAAATTACAAACAATTAAAAATTGGAGATGTAGTATCTGTAAAAGGAGAAAAATGGAAAATGGAGGATGAAAACCATATTAAAGTAACAGAAATCGTTTCGGTTAAATAAGAAATATTAAAGTAGTCGTTATTACATGATTACATGAAAAAACTTCTAATAGGTTTAATCTTTTTTAGTTTTGGATGTTCTTCAAATCAAGAAGATATTAGAAGTATTGAGTTAATATGCTATAATTGGAATTTAAAGTATCCCACAGAATCTTTTAAGGGGGAATTTTATATTCAGCCAAAACTGTATTCCATCCTAAATTTAAATGGAGAGAATCAAAGCTATGCGTGTGATTTCTCTCCAAATAAAAATGAGGTTTATTTTAATTCGAAAATAGACTCGAGATTTGTAAATGATTTAGTCAAGTCATTGCCTACCATTAGAAAAAATGAAATTTCTGTGAACTCGTACAAACAGGGAGGCTGTGTAGAAAATTTTCCAATGTTTAGAATGAAAGTTGTTTATTCTAATAAGGAAGAGAAGTTTTTTCAATATAGTTTTGAGGAAGGTAATAAAACAGATTTAGCTATTAGAAAACTGTTTATTGCTTTAAAAACGAACCAGATTGAAGGGAATTATAAAAGCATGAAGGGTACTCTTTCTTTTGCGATGAAAAAGAAAGCATTAGCAGATTTTTCAATGTATGCTGATACGTTGGCATTGCCATTGCCGCCATTACCCACTTATAAAAAAGTAAAATTCAAATAGTAAATTTTATCGAATACTATCGTGAGCGTGAGTTTGCGTGCCGTTATTCCATAAAGTAAGAATGTCGGTTGCTACAGCAGCGCCACTTCCTGCGGCAATAGCCAATTGGCTTCTCCATCCAGCTAAAGTTCCGATTACATAAATGCCATCAGCAACTTTATGGTCTTCGTTTTTTAACTGAATTCGTTGTTTTTCTGGAAGTGCTTTTTTGTGAGGTTCAACAAATTGCATTAAACCTTCAATGTCGAAAGTATTGGCAGAACCAATTCCAACTACGATATTTTTTGTTTGGTATGAATTTTTATTTGTTACAACAGTAAATTCAGGATAACTGCCTTCAATTTTCATTACTTTTTCGTTTGGAATTTGAGTAATGTGTGGGTAAGTAGTAGCTAAATCCTGTGTGCTTTCAGTTAAAAGTTCAGAACCTAATTTTCCTGGAGTAATTCCGTAAGCGTTATAAAAGATTGCCTCTTGTAAAGAAGAATTTTTCTGATGAGTAAAAATCCCTATTTTTTTATCAGTAACAAAAGTTTTGTTTTTTGCGGATCCTAAGACAAGAGCACAAGACATTCCAGATACTCCTCCGCCAATAATTAAAACATCAAACATATTATCTGTTGTCATTCATTTTTTCTTCAATTCTTTTTGAAATTCTAAAAATCAAAAGAATCAAAACAGCGCAAAATGAAGCGGCGATTCCAATAAAAGCTACAATACTATCTCCCTGAAAAGGATTCTGAAAGTCTAATAGCGTAATATTAAAAACGATTAAAGCTAATGCCAAAAGCACTAAGATTGAAGTGAAAATTTTCATAAGATTGTTTTTGTTTGTCTAAAAGTATAAAGTAAAACTTTATGGGGAAAATTGCCTTAAAGTTGTATTTTAGAAATTTTACGGGGTAAAAGTATAAAAATAAATTTTAGACAAACAAACCTTTAACATTAGCAGCGAATAATTTAACAGCAATTGCTAAAAGTATGACTCCAAATGTCTTGCGAACCACTCCAAGTCCGTTTTCTCCTAAGAGATTTTCGATTTTTTTAGAAGACTTTAAAACGATGTAAACCAGTATGATATTTAGTACAATCGCGATGATGATATTAATAGTATGAAATTGAGAACGAAGCGATAATAAAGTTGTCATTGTTCCCGCTCCAGCAATTAGAGGAAATGCTAAAGGAACGATAGAAGCCGAACCTGGTTCTTCGTCACGATAGATTCTGATTCCTAAAATCATTTCTAAAGCAAGAAAAAATAAAACGAAAGATCCTGCAACGGCAAACGAATGCACATCAATACCGATTAAGTTCAGTAAGCCTTCACCAACAAAAAGAAAAACAATCATAATGGCTCCAGCAACAATAGAAGCTTTTTCAGATTCTATGTGTCCGACTTTTGCTCTCAAATTCACAATAATCGGAATTGAACCAACAATATCAATTACGGCAAAAAGCACCATACTAACGGTAATGATTTCTTTAAAATCGATGTCTAACATATCGCTGTGATTTTTAGGGTTTAAAAAACTGCTGCAAAAGTAGTTAATAAAGTTAGGTGTTTTTTCGTTACCCTGTATTTTTGTTATAAAAACATGTTTTATTGGTTAAAAAAGTGATATTTGTAACATTTAGGTATTTCAATTGCCGATTTAAAGAAAAAATCGCGGTTTATTTTTGAACTTAATTTATTTTGATTTTTACTTGAAGATGAATTGATAGAATCAAACGTTAAAAACTATAACCAACTGAAAATCAATTGTTAAATTTGTGTAACTAATTTTAAGTGAAACTGTTATGAAAAAGATGTGGGTTGTTGGGGTTTTAATGCTGTTGGTTTCATTCAATAGTATGCAGGCGCAAATTTTGAAAAATGCTTTAGAGAAATATTCAAAAAAGAATCAAAGCGCGCAGAATAATACAGATGCACAAACTGGGAATATGGAAAGTGCAATTTTAGGTTACGGGAAAAATAAAGTTGATCCTTCGGTTGTGCCAAATTCTTATGTTTTCAGTTGGAAATATATTATGGAAATAACGGCCAACGAAGGCAAGTCAATGGATGCCGAATATTTGCTAGAACCAAATAAATCGTATGTCGCAATGAATATGGCGCAAGGGCAAGATCAAAATATACTAATGATTATGGATTCTGGAAATAATATTACGATAACGTGTTTTGGAAACGGAAAGGAAAAAATGGCATCGGCTTCAAAAATGCCTGATTATACCGATTTGGCTAAAAAAGAAAGTGAAAAATCTAAATTCACTATTAAAACATTGCCTAATAAAACATTTTTGGGATATAACTGCAAAGGAGTTCAAATGACAAACGATCAGTATGACATCATTTGTTATTATACGAGTGAAGCAAAAGTAAGTTTTGGCGATATGTTCAAAAATCAAAAAAACTGGAAAATGCCTGCGGAGTTTTCGTCTTATTTTAAACCTGACGAAAGAACTTTGCTGATGGATATGACAATGAAAGATTTGAAAAGCAGAAAAGTGACAACAATGAAATGTAAAAGTTTGGAGAAAAGTGCTTTTACATTCAATAAATCAGATTATAAATTTATGTAAGTAAAATAGATTGATTATAATTTGGAGGTATTAAAAGTTAATCTTTACGAGTGACTTTTATTTCCTGAATCTTTAGTTACCTTTGCAAAATGTTTCAATTAGGAAAAACCATAGTATCAGAGGATATCCTCGAAAAAGAATTTGTCTGTAATTTGTCAGCCTGTAAAGGTGCGTGCTGTGTCGATGGAGATGCCGGTGCGCCTTTGAATGAAGCTGAAACAAAGATTTTAGAAGAAATTTATCCAAAAGTAAAACCCTTTTTACGCAAAGAAGGAATTGCCGCTATCGAATCGCAAGGAACTTGGGTAAAAGGAACTGACGGAGATCTTGAAACTCCGCTTATTGACAATAAAGATTGCGCTTATGTAATTTTTGATGGGAAAACTGCGCTTTGCGGAATCGAGCAAGCTTACAATCAAGGTATAGTAGATTGGAAAAAACCTGTTTCTTGTCATTTATATCCAATTCGTGTAAAAGACTTCACAGAATTTGCTGCGGTTAATTATGACAAATGGGATATTTGTGATGACGCTTGTTCTTTAGGTAAAGAATTGGAAGTTCCGGTTTACAAATTTGTAAAAGAAGCATTGATAAGACGCTTTGGCGAAGATTGGTATGTGGAACTTGAAAAGGTAGCTGAAGAACTTAAAAATTCATAAAAAAGCCATCAAAAATTATAGTCTTTTTGACTACAACTTTTGACTCAAAAAAATAAAGTTTTGACTCTAAAAAAACTTTTTAAAACTATTTAAAAATTCTTGCTTTTTATTCGAAAAAGTCTATATTCTACGGGGCTTTTTTAGCTAAAAAGCAATTTTAAACAACTCATTAGCAGCAAATTAATTATTGTCTGAATTTTTTTTCAAATTTAAGCCTTTGTTAAAAACTACGTCCGATTGTGAATAAGTTTGGCTTTTATTTTTGACGTGAAATGACAATCTTTGTAGTCTATCTGAATGAGTAAAAATTCAATAAAAAAATTAACAGAATCTGTCATGTCACAAATCGAACCAATATTACAAGAAAATAAAAATCGCTTCGTTATTTTTCCGATTAAGCATCATGATATTTGGGAGTGGTATAAAAAGATGGAAGCTAGTTTTTGGACTGCAGAAGAAATCGATTTGCACCAAGATTTGACAGACTGGAATAATAAGTTGAATGACGACGAAAGATATTTCATTAAACATATTTTAGCATTCTTTGCGGCTTCTGACGGAATCGTAAATGAAAATCTTGCTGAGAACTTTGTAAATGAAGTTCAATATGCTGAAGCTAAATTTTTCTATGGTTTCCAAATTATGATGGAAAACATTCATAGTGAAACGTATTCTTTATTAATTGATACTTACGTTAAAGACGAAGCAGAAAAAACAGAATTGTTTAATGCTTTAGAAGTATTCCCTGCAATTGCTAAAAAAGGAGAATGGGCTTTAAAATGGATCGAGTCAGATTCATTTGCTGAAAGACTTATTGCTTTTGCTGCAGTTGAAGGAATCTTTTTCTCAGGAGCTTTCTGTTCAATTTATTGGTTGAAGAAACGTGGACTTATGCCAGGTTTAACTTTTTCTAATGAGTTGATTTCTCGTGACGAAGGCGTACACTGTGATTTTGCAGTTCATTTGCATAACCATCACTTGGTTAACAAAGTTCCAAAAGAAAGAATTAAAGAAATCATTGTTGATGCTTTAGATATCGAAAGACAATTTGTTACAGAATCTCTTCCAGTAAGTTTAATTGGAATGAATGCAACTTTAATGACACAATATTTAGAATTTGTTGCTGACAGATTGTTAGTAGAATTAGGTTGCGAGCGTGTTTATGGATCAGCGAATCCGTTTGACTTCATGGACATGATTTCTCTTCAAGGAAAAACTAATTTCTTTGAAAAACGTGTTGCAGAGTATCAAAAATCAGGTGTGATGAACACAGATAGTGATGCTCAAAAAATTTCATTTGATGCAGATTTTTAGACAACAAAAATACTTTTAGCGTTTACTTCTTCAAGAAATGCTAAAAAAAGATTAACAAGAATATTTTAAGGTTGAATCTCTTTCCCAAATCGCAGATTCAATAGCAATTTTAGGCGTATTTAAATTCGATTTTCGGATTTGAAACGAGTAACTATTGAGAATTCGGTAATTCTCGAAAAATAATTTTAAAACACGCAATGTTTAAGTGCTGGAGTTCGTTCTCTAGGTACTTTCATTTTTTCAATAACTATAAAAGGTAAGCTTATGTATGTAGTAAAAAGAGATGGCCACAGAGAGCCCGTAATGTTTGATAAGATTACAGAAAGAATCAAAAAATTGTGTTACGGCTTGAATGAGCTCGTAGATCCTGTTAAGGTAGCCATGAGGGTTATCGAAGGATTGTATGATGGGGTTTCGACTTCTGAACTAGATAATCTTGCAGCAGAAACAGCGGCTTCTATGACAATTGCGCATCCTGATTATGCTCAATTGGCAGCGCGTGTAGCAATTTCTAATCTACATTCAAATACTAAAAAATCTTTCTCAGAAACGATGAAAGATATGTATCACTATGTTAATCCAAGAAATGGGCAAGATGCTCCATTGGTTGCTGATGACGTGTACAAAGTGATTCAGGAAAATGCTGCTTTTTTAGATTCTCACATTATTTATACAAGAGATTTTAATTACGATTACTTTGGTTTCAAAACTTTAGAGCGTTCTTATCTTCTTAAAATAAACGGAAAAATCGTGGAGCGTCCGCAGCACATGTTAATGCGTGTTTCTGTTGGTATTCACTTAGACGATTTAAAATCGGTTATTGAAACTTACGATTTAATGTCTAAAAAGTTCTTTACGCACGCAACGCCAACGTTGTTCAACGCAGGGACTCCAAAACCTCAAATGTCTTCTTGTTTCCTTTTGGCAATGCAAGATGATAGTATTGATGGTATTTATGATACATTAAAACAAACAGCAAAAATCTCGCAATCTGCGGGAGGAATCGGACTTTCTATTCATAACGTTCGTGCGACTGGATCTTACATTCGCGGTACAAACGGAACTTCAAACGGAATCGTTCCGATGTTGAGAGTTTACAACGATACTGCTCGTTACGTAGATCAAGGTGGAGGGAAACGTAAAGGAAGTTTTGCGATTTACATCGAAACTTGGCATGCTGATATCTTTGATTTCTTGGATTTAAAGAAAAACCACGGAAAAGAAGAAATGCGTGCGAGAGATTTATTCTTCGCAATGTGGACTTCAGATTTATTCATGAAACGTGTTCAGGAAGATTCGACTTGGACTTTAATGTGTCCAAACGAATGCCCAGGATTATATGATGTTTATGGAGATGAATTCGAAGCTTTATATACTGATTACGAATTTCAAGGAAAAGGAAGAAAAACAATCCGTGCTCGTGAGTTGTGGGAGAAAATCCTAGAATCTCAAATCGAGACTGGAACGCCATATATGTTGTACAAAGATGCAGCAAACCGTAAATCGAATCACAAGAATTTAGGAACTATCCGTTCTTCTAACTTGTGTACAGAGATTATGGAGTTTACATCTAAAGATGAAATTGCAGTTTGTAACTTGGCATCTATTTCTCTTCCGATGTTCATCGACAACGGAAAATTCGATCACCAAGCACTTTACAATGTTACAAAACGTGTAACTCGTAACTTGAACAAAGTAATCGATAGAAACTACTATCCAGTAAAAGAAGCTGAAAATTCTAACTTCCGTCACCGTCCAGTTGGATTAGGAGTGCAAGGTTTAGCAGATGCTTTCATTATGCTTCGTATGCCTTTTACAAGTGATGAGGCTAAAGCTTTAAACCAAGAAATTTTCGAAACGTTATACTTCGCAGCTGTAACTGCTTCTATGGAAATGGCAAAAGAAGAAGGACCATACTCAACTTTTGCTGGTTCGCCAATGTCACAAGGAGAATTCCAATACAACATGTGGGGATTAAAAGATGAGGAATTATCTGGTCGTTGGGACTGGGCTTCTTTAAGAAAAGAAGTTATGGAGCACGGAGTTCGTAACTCATTATTAGTTGCGCCAATGCCAACCGCTTCAACTTCTCAGATTTTAGGAAATAACGAAGCTTTCGAACCATATACTTCAAATATTTACACGCGTCGTGTATTGTCTGGAGAGTTCATCGTAGTAAACAAACATTTACTAGAAGATTTAGTAAAATTAGGTTTATGGAACGAGTCATTGAAACAGGAAATTATGCGTCATAATGGATCGATTCAAAATATTGACATTATTCCGCAAGACTTAAAAGATCTTTACAAAACAGTTTGGGAGATGTCGATGAAAGATATTATCGATATGTCTCGCCAAAGAGGTTACTTTATTGACCAGTCTCAATCGTTGAACTTGTTCATGCAAGATGCAAACTATTCTAAACTAACGTCAATGCACTTCTACGCTTGGCAATCTGGTTTAAAAACAGGAATGTATTACTTAAGAACAAAAGCGGCTGTAGATGCGATTAAATTCACATTAAACAACGATAAAAAAGAAGAAGCTCCATCTTTAGTTCAAGAAAGTGAAGCAATCAGCGTTGAAGATTACAAAGCAATGTTATTGAAAGCACAGGCAGCAGATCCAGAGGATTGTGAAATGTGTGGGTCTTAATGATTTTAGATTTTAAATCTGAGATTTTAGATTTAAGTTGATATAAACAAAAGCAGTTGTCGTTTGATAACTGCTTTTTTTGTGCTTTTTAATGACATCTAATTTAAACATTGCCCACGGTTTCAACCGTGGGAACGCAAAAAGGAGCATCATACGTCTCCCACGGTTGAAGCCGTGGGCAATGTTGATTGTGATTGTCTTGACAATATCCCCAAAAATCCTCCGTTTTAATTAATACCAAAGACTTTTAAAACTTATCATCTCAGAATCTTAACGACTTAGCCTCTTTTAAATTAAACCTTTAAACGAGAATCAAGTCTTATTGTAATAATTTCTGAATTATGAAAAAAAGCAATCTTTGGTCATTACGATTAGGTTTTTCAGGAAAGCAAGCCGTTCAAATTGAAAAATTAGGATTAGAAAAATTTCTAAAGCATTCCTATAACTTCAAATTTGACAAACAACTTCCAAATTTTCTACAAGATCAACCTAAAACAACTTTAGAATTAAAGGAAATTAGGGAACAAATAAAAATCTCAGGCCCCGAAACCAAAAAAGAATTTCAGAAAAAAGAAAATCAGGCAAATGCAGCATTTAAAAAATGGTGGATTGCAAAAATGCGTACGGATGAGTTTCCGTTGCGTGAAAATATGGTTTGTTTTTGGCACAATCACTTCGTATCGACTTCACAAAAAGTAAAACTCAACTATTGGATTTATCAGCACAATATGATTTTGCGTGAAAATGCTTTTGGGAATTTTAAAGAATTGACGAAACAGATTCTGAAATCTAATGCAATGGTGCGATATCTCGATAACGGCGATAACAAAAAAGGAAAAATAAACGAAAACCTTAGTCGTGAATTACTGGAATTATTTACAATTGGAATTGGAAATTATACTGAAAACGACATTAAAAACGGTGCAAAAGCATTAGCAGGTTTAAATATCGGCGATGACGGCGCGGTTTACCGAAAAAATATAGAAGACAACAGCGATAAAACCTATTTCGGGAAAACGGGAAACTGGAAAGCTGATGATTTGGTCGATATTATTTTCGAACAGAAAAATATTCCCTATTTAATTACTCGAAAAATCCTGAAATGGTTTGTATATGATAACCCGCCAGAAGATTTGGTGACGTACTATGGGGATTACTTTAGAAAAGAAAAATTCGAAATTCAGCCTTTACTGACTAAGATTTTTACAGAAGAATTTTCGAAAGAGAATTCCGGAAATAAAATCAAAAATCCGCTGGTTTATATTTTACAGCTTTACGATGAATTACAAATTGATAATGTTGACGATGCTACAATCATGGCATTCATAAAACAACAGGGAATGGATTTGTACAATCAAGTAAATGTGAAAGGCTGGGACGGAGGAAATTCATGGCTGACATCGCAGATTTATCTCCAAAGAAATAATACCGCAGATTTATTATGCAGTGGAAAAAGTCTTAATAGAAGAGTTTTGAAAACCATGATGAATGGAGTTGAAAAAGAAAAATCAGAATATGAAAAAGCTGATGTAAAAGTCACTTTTGATTCAAACGGAAATAATAAAACCATTATTTCTGAATTGTCAAACCGATTATTATTCGCGGTAAGCGATTCGGCTCAAAAAGACATGGAAAATCTTTTGAAATACGATTTTGATCCAAAAGAACCTCATGCTGATTTTGCAGTTGTTCGCGTATTCAATTACATCACAAAATTGCCAGAATATCAATTAATTTAGAAAACAAGCATCATGAACAGAAGAGATTTTCTAACATTGACAGGAACTTTTACAGGCGGAATGCTTGTATTGCCTGATTTTTTACACGCTTTTGGTTCGCAAACGAATCTGGTTGTTGGTCAACAATGCATTGTTTTTGTCCAATTGAATGGTGGAAACGACGGTTTGAATACTTTTATTCCTTATGATGACCCGCTGTATTATGATTTACGAACTAAAATTGCTTTAAATAAAGAGGCTGTTGTCGGGAAAAATAAAGGAATGGCATTTCATCCTTCGTTGAAAGATTTCGCCCAAATGCAGCAAAATGGTGATTTGACTGTAATTCAGAATGTCGGTTATCCAGAACCAATCCGATCGCATTTTAGAAGTCAGGAAATCTGGCAAACCGCGACAGATTCTAATAAATATATTAATGAAGGCTGGCTCGGAAGATTTTTGGATTTGCAATGTAACGGGCATCAGGCGACGGCTGGAATCAATTTAGACTCAATTGATAATTTGGCTTTAAAAGGAGTAGAGCCGAATTTTATTACTATAAAAGATCCAAACCGATTTAAGGTAAAATCAAAAGAAGAAAATGTGACTTTATCGCAGAATCCGCATTTAGATTTTGTTCGAAAAATTGCCAATTCGGTTACCGAAGGTTCAGATGAAATTCAGAAAGCATTAGCCAAATCGAAGAATGAAATCAGTTATCCGAAAACAGAATTGTCTAAAAATTTAGAATGGATTTCAAGATTGATAAAAGGAAACTTAAATTCGAAAGTTTACTATACTTCGCTAGGCGGATTTGACACGCACGATAATCAGCTTGCCATTCACGAAAGAAAACTAACCGATTTAAACGATGCACTTTATAGTTTTTACAGCGATTTAAAACAAGCGCAATTGCTTCAAAACGTTACAGTCGTAGTTTTCTCAGAATTTGGACGAAGAGTAAAAGACAACGGAAACGGAACCGATCATGGAACTGCCGCGCCAATGTTCATAATCGGAGGAAATAATAAAGGAACTATTTTAGGGAAAAATCCAAACTTAGCAGACTTAGACAACGGCGATTTAAAATATGGAATAGATTTTAGAAGTGTCTACGCCTCATTATTAAAACAAAAAATGGATTTCGATTATTCTAAAATCGGGATTATGAATAAACCAGTTTCTGGATTGTTTTAAAAGTTTGGTTGCCACGAATTCCACAAATTTCCACAAATTTTAATTTGTTATCTGTTATATAAATTCAGGAAATTGAATTTTACATTATGATAAATTAGTGGAAATTTGTGGAATTCGTGGCAAAAAAACTTAATACCTTAGAATCTCAGAACCTTAGAATCTAGATTTAATATTCTCATTTTAAGCCGATTTTTTTATATTATCATACAAAACCTGCTAAATTTGTTAAGAAATCCTTTTTTGTTTCATAAAATGCAATCTTTTTTTTGGTGCACTAAAAATAATTTATACATTCGCAAAGAATTTAAAACAAAACACAAACAAAATGGCAAGTAACCGTTTTTATTTTAGCAACTCTTTTTATTTCTTCTTTAGTAGAAGTGAGGATTGTGCTATGGTTATTTGAGATCAAATTTTAAGACAAATAAAACTAATATACAATCCTGATGCAAATCAGGATTTTTTTTTGACTATATGACAACGAAAATTGCAATACAAGGTATTAAAGGATCATTTCATCATCAGGTTGTGAAAGAGTATTTCTCTGAAAATGTGGATATTGATGAATGCTTGTCTTTTGAAGAATTGATCGACAGCCTTATTGCCGGAAAATCTGATCAGGCTGTAATGGCGATCGAAAATTCAATTGCGGGTCCGATTATTCCAAATTATGCTTTGATTGACAAGAATAATTTGCACATTATTGGAGAGCATTATTTAAATATTCAACAGAATTTAATGGCTTTAAAAGGTCAGAAAATTGAAGATATTAGAGAAGTTCATTCGCACCCAATGGCACTTTTGCAGTGTATGGATTTCTTGAAACAATATCCAAATATCAAATTGGTTGAAGATAAAGATACAGCTGAAACAGCAAGAAGAATTCAGGAAAAACAATTAACCGGAATTGCTGCAATTGCAAGTCAAACAGCAGCTGAAATGTACGATCTAGATATTATTGCGTCATCGATTCAAACGATCAAAAACAACATGACTCGTTTCGTAATCATTAAAAAACAGAATTCATTTCTGCCAGAAAGCGAAATCAACAGAGCTTCTGTAAAATTTGAATTAGATCATAAGAGAGGAAGTTTAGCAGCAGTTTTAAACGTAATGAGCGACTGCAAACTGAATTTGACAAAAATCCAGTCGCTTCCAAAAATTGAAACACCTTGGAAATATTCCTTCTTCGTAGATGTAACATTTGAGAAATACGAAGATTTTGCAAAAGCCAAAACGTTATTAAACATAATGGCAGAATATTTTAAAGTGTTGGGAGAATATAAAAATACGAAACCTTTAAGTGAGTCTTAAAGTTGAAAAATCAAAAGTCTTAAAGTCAAAAAAGAAAGCTTAAAGCAAATTAAATATAAATCATGATTACAACAGCAAAACGATTAGACACAGTTGAAGAATACTACTTCTCATCAAAATTAAGAGAAGTGAGACAGCTGATGTCTGAAGGAAAATCGATCATCAATATGGGAATTGGAAGCCCTGATTTGAGTCCGTCGAAAGCAGTAATTGAAGCAGTAGCTTCAGCAATTCAGGACGAGAATGGGCATGGTTATCAAAGCTATCAGGGGTTGCCAGAAATGAGGCAGGCGATGGCAGATTTTTATCAAAATCAGTTTGGTGTTGAAGTGAATCCGAATAATGAGATTTTACCTCTAATGGGTTCAAAAGAAGGAATAATGCATATTTCGCTTGCATTTTTAAATCCAGGCGATCACGTTTTAATTCCGAATCCAGGTTATCCAACTTATACGTCGGTAACCAATTTGGTAGAAGCAGTTCCGGTTTATTATGATTTGAAAGAAGAAAATGCATGGGAACCAGACTTCGAAGCTTTAGAAAAATTAGACCTTTCGAAAGTAAAAATAATGTGGCTGGGTTATCCGCACATGCCGACAGGAGCGAGAGGAAGTTTAGCGTTATTTGAAAAATTGGTTGCTTTTGCTAAAAAACACAACATATTATTGATCAATGATAATCCGTATAGTTTTGTTTTGAATGATAATCCGATGAGTTTATTGCAAGTTGAAGGTGCGAAAGAAGTAGCTTTAGAATTAAACTCTTTAAGTAAAACATTCAACATGGCAGGCTGGAGAGTCGGAATGGTTTTAGGAAATCCTGAAATTATCGATGCGGTTCTAAAAGTAAAAAGCAACATGGACAGCGGGATGTTCTACGGAATTCAAAAAGGAGCAATTGCAGCTTTAAAATGTGATAAATCTTGGTTTGAAGATCAAAACAAAATTTACAAACGCCGTAGAGAATTGACGGAAAAATTAGCAGAAAAATTAAACTGCAAAGTGTATAAAGAAGGAGTTGGGCTTTTTGTCTGGGCCAAACTTCCAGAAGGAATAGAATCAGCAGAGAAGTTCATTGACGAAATATTATATGAGAAACATATTTTCATTACACCGGGAACCATTTTTGGAAGCAACGGTGAAGGTTATATCAGATTCTCATTGTGTGTAAAAGAAGAAAAAGTACAAGAAGCGATTGATCGATTTTAGTGCTAAGATTTTAGAAGCAAGAATCAAGATTTTTGACATAGTTTGTCAGGCTGAGCGAAGTCGAAGCCCGTGCCAATTGGAACGCCCTTCGACTTCGCTCAGGGTGACAAACGGGAAAATCAAGATTTGGAAATAAAAAAAAATATGAAAGTATACGTAATAGGAATAGGGTTAATAGGCGGTTCGATGGTGTTAGACATCAAAGGACGTTATCCTGATGCGACTATTTTAGGAATTGACAGTAACGAACAGCATTTGCAACAAGCAATAGATTTAGGAGTTATTGATGAAGCTGGAAGCTTTGAAGATTTACAAAAAGCAGATTTTGTAATTGTTTCGGTTCCTGTAGATGTAGCGCTGACGGTTTTACCTAAAGTTTTGGATGCAGTAGGAGATAAAACCATTGTTTTTGAAGTTGGATCGACTAAAAAGCCAATTTGTGAAGCAGTAGCGAATCATCCAAAAAGAAGAAATTTCATTGCTACACACCCAATTGCCGGAACAGAGTTTTCTGGGCCATCGGCAGCAATAAGAGGTTTATTTCAAGGAAAAACAAACATTATCTGTGAAGTTGAAAAGACAGCTTTTAAATTACAAGAGAAAGCATTAAATCTTTTTACTTCGATTGGAATGAGAATTCGATATATGGATCCCGTTTCACATGATAAACACATTGCTTATGTTTCGCATTTATCGCACATTAGTTCGTTTATGCTCGGAAAAACGGTAATGAATAAAGAAAAAGACGAACAAGATATTTTTGACATGGCGGGAAGTGGATTTGAAAGCACCGTTCGTTTGGCAAAAAGTTCGCCAGCCATGTGGACACCGATTTTTAAACAAAATAAAGAACACGTTCTGGAAACATTAGAAGCATATATTTCAAACCTAAGTCGGTTTAGAGATTTGCTAAAAGAAGAAGATTATAACGCCATTTTTGAAGAAATGGAAAGCACAAATAAAATAAAAGAAATACTAAACGGATTAACAACAACTAAAAAGTAAAATTAGAATTAAGATGGAAAATAAGAAAGAAATGAGAAAGTGGTTAGAAGATTTCAATTTAAATCACCCACTTGTGATAGCTGGACCTTGTAGTGCAGAAACTGAAGATCAAGTTTTGAAAATCGCTCACGAATTAAAAGATTCAAAAGTAAGTGTTTTCAGAGCTGGAATCTGGAAACCAAGAACTCGCCCAGGAGGATTTGAAGGTGTTGGTGAAATTGGATTAAAATGGTTACAAAAAGCTAAAGCTGAAACTGGTTTATTAATGGGAACTGAAGTTGCAACTGCAGCTCACTGTAAACTAGCTTTAGAACACGATATCGACGTATTATGGGTTGGTGCACGTACAACTGCAAACCCTTTCGCAGTTCAAGAAATTGCTGATACATTAAAAGGAACTGATAAAATTGTTTTGGTGAAAAACCCAGTAAATCCAGATTTAGCTTTATGGTTAGGTGGTGTTGAGCGTTTACACATGGCAGGTATCGAGAAATTAGGTGTGATCCACAGAGGTTTCTCTACTTACGAAAAAACAAAATACAGAAACATTCCAGAGTGGCAAATTGCTATCGAATTGCAAAACAAATTCCCTGATTTACCATTAATCATCGATCCATCTCACATTACTGGAGATCGTAAAATGATTTTCGAAGTAACTCAAGAAGCTTTAGACTTGAATTACGATGGTATGATCATCGAAACGCACTTCGATCCAGATAACGCTTGGTCTGATGCTGCTCAACAAGTTACTCCAGATGCTTTGAAACAAATCATCAAAGATTTGACTATCAGAAAAACGGATGATACTACAGACGAGTACAGCCAAAAAATGACTAAACTAAGAGCTAACATTGACGTTCTTGATGCTAACTTATTAGAGTTATTAGGAAAACGTATGAAAGTTGCTGACGAAATTGGTCAAGTGAAAAAAGATGCAAACGTTGCGATTCTTCAAAACAACCGTTGGAACGAAATCTTAGGAAAAATGATTTTAGAAGGTGAGAAAAAAGGTCTTACTGAAGAGTTCGTTTTGAGAATGTTCAAAGCAATTCACCAAGAAAGTATTGGACACCAAGAGAAAATTTTCAACGCATAATTTTCTTCAACATATAAGTGATATAAGTTAATTTAAGTTTTGAAAAAACTTTGTTATTGAGTTTAATTATATCACACATTTAAAATTAGATTGTTTTTTAAAAATCCCTATTGCTTTGAAAAAAGTGGTGGGGATTTTTGTTTTTTTAATGTAGCCCAAGGTTTCAACCTTGGGAACGCGATGCATATCCCAATCTTTGTCTCCCACGGTTGAAACCGTGGGCTATGTTTCCAAAGCAGAATTAATATTTTCTTATATCACTTATATGGTTTTAATTTTTTTTTTAACCTTGTCCCAACCTTTTTTATTTTTTTACTCTCTATATCAATATGCAATCTTAACTTTCGAGTCATGAAATCAAAAATATTTATGCCAGCAAATTTTCAATCCAGTTTGAAATTGTTATTTGTTTTAGTTTTTTTTGGAACCAAAACCTTTGCACAAAGTCCAGAATTGACCGTTAAAGGTGAAGATGCTGAGAAAGTGAGAATGAGTCAGCTCAAAGTCAATGTGAAAATCGTTGGCAATATTGCTTACACGACAGCTGAGATGCATTTTTTCAATTCGGGAACTCGTCAGATGGAAGCTGAACTTGTTTTTCCATTGCCTGAAAATGTTTCGGTTTCTAGATATGCAATTGATATTAATGGAAAATTACGAGAAGCTGTTCCAGTAAACAAAAATAAAGGGAAACAGGTTTTTGAAGCAATAGAACATCGTCGTGTCGATCCAGGATTGTTGGAAAAAGTCGATGGAAATAATTTTAAAACTAGAATTTATCCTTTAATGCCAAACGGAGAACGAATCGTTGTTATTGGTTACGAAGAAGAACTTTCGGCTTTAGATAAAGATAATTTGGCGTATCAGCTTTTAAGCCGTTATCCTAAAAAGTTGGATAAATTCGAAATTAATGTTTCGGTTTTAGGCGCTGCAACGAAACCTGTTGTAAGCGGAGAATCAGATAAGGAAATTGTTTTCTCAAAGTGGAATCAATCTTTCGAGGCTTCTCAAAAGAAAGAAAACTATCAGCCTTCAGAAAAATTACTTTTTAAAATTCCAATTCAGCAAAATATTCCGAGTGTTGTAATGCAGGATGCTGGCGGTCAATATTATTTCTACGGAAATACTTTTGTGGACGGAACTAAAATGGCAAAGAAAACTCCAAATTCAATTGGTTTGATTTGGGATAATTCGTTAAGCTGTCAAAACCGTGATTTGAAAAAAGAATTGGATTTGTTAGATGCTTATTTTCAGAAAATAAAAAACACAAAAGTGACTTTGTATTTTCTGAATTATACTTTCGAAAAACAAAAAGAATTTGTGATTTCAAACGGAAATTGGGCTGAACTAAAAGCAGTTTTAGAAAAAACAAAATACGATGGCGGAACTCGTTTCTCACAAATCAATTTTGAAAATCAAGATGAATATTTATTCTTTTCTGACGGATTATCTTCTTTGAGCGAAAATGTTCTTCCAAAAACAAAAAAGCCAATTTATGCTGTCACGTCTTCTGTTTCTGCAGATTTTGCGTTTCTGAATTTTTCAGCAACAAAAACAGGAGGAAGTTTAATCAATTTAAACCAGACAAATCTAGAAACGGCTTTGGATAAATTAAAAAACACGAGTTTGAAATTTCTTGGTATTAAAGAAAATCTTACTGTGACTGATTTATTTCCGATGGAAGGAAGTTCGGTTTCAGGAAATTTCAGTTTTTCAGGAATTTCTCTGAATCCAAAAAATGAAATTACATTGCTTTTTGGTTACAATAATGAAGCTGTTTTAGAAAGAAAAATAACTTTAGATGTAGCATTTCAAAATACAACAGATATCAATGTTGAAAGACTTTGGGCGCAGAAAAAGATTGCGAACCTTGAATTGCGATATGATCAAAACGTAGACGAAATTGAACTTTTAGGAAAGAAGTTCGGAATTGTAACCAAAAATACTTCGTTGATTGTTCTAGAAAATGTTCGTGATTATATTATGTACGATATTTTGCCGCCAGCAGAATTGCGTGCTGAATTTGATCAAATTAAAAAACAAGAACAAGAAAATACTTTGGCTCAACAAAAAAATAATTGGGAAAGCATTGATAATTATTTTAAGAGTATAAATTCTTGGTGGAAAAAAGACGTGAAATATGCAGGACAGAAAATCGCATCTAAATACAAGTATAATAGACAAGTTCCACCGCCCCCACCGCCCCCAAATGGAAGAAGTAGAGGTAGAAATACGGTAAGAAGCCAAGTTGTTCAAACTACTATAAAAGGAGATCCTGATGCTGTGCTGACAGTAGATGAACCTGTTGGAGCAGGGCGAGCAGAGAATATGACTATTGAGGAAGATAATGCTGTATATGAAACTGCTCCGCCGCCGCCAAGCGCACCAAAAGTTGATCAAGTTAAATTTGTAGCTCCTGTTGTAGCAAAAGCGGAAGAGATTGTTGAAGATCGACCAATAGTTACTGAATTAAAAGATAAAAAAGTTGGAAGTGAAATGATAAGAGAAGAGGCTGTTGCAGGTAAAGTTGCAGGAGTTGAAATTCAATCAGCATCTGAAACGGGGCCATCTTTAAATTATTCTGTTACTGATACACTCAGTTTTGATTCTAAGAATAAAGATAAAATTTGGAATCCAGACAGATTGTATTTAAAAGCTTTAGCCTCAGCACCAAAAGAAAAACAATATAATTTGTATTTCGAATTGAGAAAATCGCAAGAAAGAAATCCTAGTTTTTATTTTGATGTAGCCCATTTTTTCTACAATCAAGGCGATGTGAAAAAAGCATTGCAAGTTATCAGCAATATTGCCGATTTAGGTTTAGAAAATCATCAGCTATATAAAACGCTTACCTACACTTTGCGTCAATGGAAAGATTATGAAGATGCTTTTTTTACAGCAAAACAAGTCGCAAAATGGAGAGCGCATGAACCGCAAAGTTTAAGAGATTATGCATTAGCACTGGAAGACGCAGGAAAGTATCAAGAAGCTTTTGATGAATTGTTAAAATCGCTTGAAGTGAATTATTATGGAGAAATGAGCGGACAATATGAAGGTGTTGAAGATATTGTTTTGATGGATATTAATCGCTTGATGGCTGAACATTCTGGATTAAAAACAGGTAAACTAGATAAAAAATACATTGCTAAAATGCCTATCGATATCAGAATCATTATGAATTGGAACCAAATGGATGTCGATTTGGATTTGCATGTAATTGAACCAACTGGAGAAGAATGTTATTTCAGTCATAAAAGCACAGCAATTGGCGGAAGATTTTCAAAAGATTTTACGCAAGGTTATGGTCCAGAGCAATATTTGATTAGAAATGCGGTGAAAGGAAAATATCAAATCAAGACTAATTATTTTGGCGAAAGCGAATTAACCGAAAATGGTCCAGCAACAATTATGGTTGAAATTTATACCACTAAAGCCGGCAAAGTATCGAGAATTTTAAAAACAATTCAGTTAGGAAAAGTAAAAGAGAATGAGATTTTAGCCGAAATAGTTTGGTAAAGTCTGCAAATTAAGGATATGTCTTTCAAATTTAAAAGGTGAAGTTGCGTTGTTCAATTCAAAAAACGTAATTTTGCCTTTTAAAATTTTTAGATTTCTCAATAGTAAATTCAGAAATCTAAAATCTACAATCTAAAATTTGAATGACAGGAACCGTTTATAAATCTACAGGAAGCTGGTATACCGTGAAATCTGAAAAAGGAGATTTTGTGGAATGCCGTATGAAAGGGAAATTCAGAATAAAAGGTATTAAAAGTACCAATCCTATTGCTGTAGGCGATATTGTTGATTATGAGTTGGATGAAACTTCGGATGCCGTAACAGGAACGATTCATAATATTCACGAAAGAAAAAACTATATCGTTCGTAAATCGGTTAATTTGTCTAAGCAGATTCATATTATTGCTTCTAATATTGATCAGGTTTTCTTGTTGATCACAATTGATAATCCGCCAACAACTACAAGTTTTATTGATCGTTTTTTGGTTACTGCCGAAGCATACGGAATTGAAGCTATTCTTGTTTTTAATAAAATTGATACTTTAACGGAGCAGACTTTAGATGATCAGCTTTATTTGCAGCATATTTATTCCGAAATTGGATACAAATGCCTTCGAATTTCTTCAACAGAAAATAAAGGCGTTGACAAGCTGAAAGAAATGATGATTGGAAAAGTCAGTATGTTTTCTGGACATTCTGGTGTTGGAAAATCTACTTTGGTTAATGCACTTGAACCAAGTCTTCACTTAAAAACGACTGTTATTTCAGAACAAAGCAAACAAGGTCAGCACACTACAACTTTTGCTGAAATGTATGATTTGTCTTTTGATGCCAGAATCATCGACACGCCAGGAATCAAAGGTTTCGGAATCGTAGATATGGAGCCGTCTGAAATCAGCGGTTATTTTCCAGAATTCTTCAGATTGAAAGATCAATGTAAGTTTAACAACTGTTTGCATAAAGAAGAACCTCATTGTGCGATAAAAGCAGCTTTAGAAAAAGATGAAATCGCTTGGTCGCGTTACAATAGTTATCTGAAAATCCTAGAGGGAGACGATGAACATTATCGCACCGACACGTATGGCGAAGATCGTGCTGCTAGTGATGAAACGAGAAAATAGAATTTTGAATTTCAAATCCCAATTGTAGCATAGTTTGAAAATCTGTAAAAATCCTTAATTTGTGGAATTAAACCACAATTCAAAATTATAATGAAAGTCGTAATTCAGAGAGTTTCCGAAGCATCAGTAACTGTTGAAGGTCAAAAAACAGCAGATATTCAAAAAGGTTTATTGGTTTTAGTTGGGATTGAAGATGCCGATACACAGGAAGACATTGATTGGCTTGCTGGGAAAATCATTAAAATGAGAATCTTTGGAGACGAAAATGATGTCATGAACTGTTCAGTTCAGGATATCGATGGCGATATTATTGTCGTGAGTCAGTTTACACTTCATGCTTCAACGAAAAAAGGGAACCGTCCTTCTTACATAAAAGCTTCAAAACCAGACTTTGCAATTCCTACTTATGAGAGCTTTGTTGAGGCAATAGAAAAAGAGTTTGGAAAGAAAGTGCAGACCGGAATTTTTGGTGCTGATATGAAAGTCAGTCTCTTAAACTACGGGCCGGTTACAATTGTAATGGATAGTAAAAACAGGGAATAAAATAATATTAAACATTTGTTAAGGATTTCTAAAAATAATATATATTTGACGAAAATACTTACTAATGAAAAACCTTTTTTTTGCGATATTTTTACTTTTTTTAAACCTTACTTCATTCGCTCAAAAGGGCAATTATCCCATAATTTTTGTACCAGATAGTTTAAAACAAAATGCTAATGCTGTTCTTCGTTTAGATCAGATGGATATTGTTATTGCTTCGCAAAGAAGTATGAATGTCAAAATTCAAAGAGTTGTTTCTGTTTTAAATGAAAAAGGATTAAATGATATCGATGCCTATTGTCATTATGACAAAACAACTTCAGTAAAAAATATTGAAGCTATAGTTTATGATGCGCTGGGAAATGAAATCAAAAAAATCAAGAGAAAAGATTTTAAAGATCAGAGCGCGGTAGGCGGAAGTACTCTTTTTTCAGACAGTCGCGTACTTTTTTTAGATTACACACCAATTTCGTATCCCTTTACAATTGCTTATACAAGCGAAATTGAAACTTCAAATACTGCATTTATACCGAAATGGTATTTTATTGGCAGTTATAATTTGAGCGTAGAAAGATGCGTTCTGAATGTTACTTTTCCAAAAGGATTAGGCTTTAAAAAGAAAGAGTTCCGATTTGATAATTTCAATATCAAAAAAACAGTTGATTCCGATACCAATTTAAGTTATATAGCGACAAATATTCTTGCTCAAAAACAAGAAGATCTTAGTCCTGCTCTTTCAGATCTTTTTCCTAAAGTCATGATGGGATTAGAAAATTTTCACTTGGAAGGAGTTGACGGAAATGCTACTACTTGGGAAGCATTTGGTAAATGGTATGGCGACAAAATCTTGAATGGAACAACCGTTTTACCAGAAGAAACAAAATCAAAAATTAAAGCTTTGGTTGGGAATGAAAAAGACCCTGTCAAAAAAGCTAAAATCATTTATGATTATGTGCAGAAAAAATCTCGATATGTAAACATTGCTATTGGTATTGGCGGCTGGAAACCTATGCTGGCAAACGATGTTGATCGTTTAGGATATGGAGATTGCAAGGCATTGACAAATTATACAAAAGCACTTTTGCAGGTTGTAGATGTTCCGTCGTACAATACTATTTTATATGGCGATCGCTACAAAGAAGATATTCAATCCGATTTTGTTTCGATGCAAGGAAATCATATGATTTTGGCAATTCCTAACCAGGATAATTATATCTGGCTAGAATGTACGAGTCAAGATGGACCATTTGGATACCAAGGAACTTTTACAGATGATCGCGATGTTTTGGTAGTAAAACCTGATGGAGGAGAAATTGTTCGAACTAAAATCTATGCTGATAACGGAAATACTCAGGAAGGAAAAGGAGTTTATACAATTGATCAAACTGGAAATTTTTCAGGAGTTTTAAAAATAGCCTCTCAAGGAAGTGCATATGATTCTAAATCTCGAGTAGAAACAATGCAACCGAATGAAAAAGAAGAACATTATAAAGAATATTGGGACAATATAAACAACTTAAAATTGGGTAAAATTACTTTTACCAATGATAAAGAGAATATTCGTTTTACCGAAGATGTCCAGATCAGCGCTGTGAATTATGGAGCACTTTCAGGAAATAAAATGATTTTTGTGGTTGATGCTTTCAATCAATATACGGGAAATGTAAAACGAATTAGAAACCGTAAAAATCCATTTCAAATTCAGCGTGGTTTTTTAGATACAGATGAAATCGAAATCAATCTGCCAGAAGGTTTCAGTATCGAATTTCTGCCTTCCAACTATGAATTAAAAGGGAAATTTGGCGAGTATAAAACCGAAATCATCAAAAAGGACAATAACAAATTGACTTATAAAAGATCAATGTTTCTTAGCAAAGGCAAATATTCAAATAAAGAATACGATGAATATCGATTGTTTATGGAACAAGTTTCTAGAAATGATAACGCCAAAATTATACTTACCAAAAACTAACAAATCAAAACCAAAATAAACCAAAAATTACCAATGAAGATTATTAAACTACTTACACTATTTGCGATTTTATTATTTTCTCCCAAAATAATTTCGCAGGATTTTAAATTAGGAAAAGTTACTGTTGCAGAGCTTGAACAGAAAGTTCATCCTAAAGATTCTTCGGCCGTTGCTGCTATACTTTTTGAAAAGGGGCAAAATACTTTTGATTATGATCAAGATAATGGCTTTGTTATGCAATTGGAAGTAATTGCAAAAATTAAAATATATAAAAAAGAAGGCTATGATTGGGCTACAAAAAAAATAAGGTACTATATAGCTGGAAATGGCTCAAAAGAAAAAGTTCTTGTTTCTGACGCTACGACATATAATTTAGTGAATGGAAAGATAGAGAAGACTAAAATGAAAAGTGAAGCTGAATTTGATGAATCAATTAATAAATATTGGGCTCAAAAGGTTATTACGATGCCTAATGTTAAAGAAGGATCTATAGTTGAATTTAGGTATATCATAAAAAATAATAGTATTGGGAGCCCAAGAGATTGGAGTTTTCAAGATCGAATTCCTGTAAATTATTCAGAATTTAAAATGAATGTTCCAGAGTATTTTGTTTACAATAGAAATTTTAAAGGATATGTGAGTCCAAAAATAGCAGAAGAAAAAATTAATAGGTCAATCCAATACACATACAGAGAAGGTCGAAATGGAGTGGTTAGCGGGAGCGCTTCACAAGAAAAATTAGATTTTCTAGAGACAAGAACTACTTATATCGCAGAAAATTTACCAGCACTTAAGGACGAAAATTTTGTAAATAATATTGATAATTATACCGTAAGCTTAAGTCAAGAATTATCAATGACAAAGTATCCGAATTCGCCATTTAAAACCTATTCTACAGATTGGAATTCGGTAGTAAAAACAATCTACGATTATGATGATTTTGGTCCTGAATTAAATAAAACAGGGTATTTTGAAGAAGATTTGAAAAAACTGCTTGCCGAAACCAAAACGCCAGAAGAGAAAATTTGGGGCATTTTTAATCATGTGAAATCAAACGTGAAATGGAATAACTATTATGGCTATAGCTGTGATAACGGTGTGAAAAAGGCTTACAAGGAAAAAACAGGAAACATTGCCGATATTAATTTGATGCTTACAGCGATGCTTCGTTATTCTGGACTAACTGCAAATCCGGTTTTAGTAAGCACGCGTTCAAACGGAATTGCTTTGTTTCCAAACAGAACAGCCTTTAATTATGTTATTGCAGCTGTAGAAACTCCAAACGGATATATTTTATTAGATGCTTCCGAAAAATTTTCAATTCCAAACATCTTGCCGCTTAGAGTTTTGAACTGGTCAGGAAGGTTAATTAGAAAAGATGGAACATCTGAAGAAATTAATCTGATGCCAGAAAAAACATCTTTTGACAATGTCTTTTTGACTTACAGTATCGAAGCTGATGGGAAAGTGACAGGAAAAACAAGAAGACAGTCTGCAGATTATAATGGCATGATTACCAGAAACAAAATTAGCAATCTTAAAGAAGAAGAATATTTAGAAAAGTTAGAAAACAATAACAATAAAATAGAAATAAGCGATTATTCTAAAACTAACGAGCAAGATATACTGTTGCCAATTATTGAAACGTATTCGTTTACCGGAAATAATTTATGTGAGATTATTGGAGATAAAATCTATGTAAACCCGATGTTGTTTTTTACTAATGATAAAAATCCTTTTAAGCAAGAAGTGCGAGAATATCCAATAGATTTTAGTTATCCTTTTGCCAATAAGTATAATATTACGATTAACATTCCAGATGGTTTTGCAGTTGAAACATTGCCTGCAGCTTCTGCTGTTACAATGGAAGATAATTTAGGGATATTTAAATTTAATATTGCTGTTAATGAAAATACGTTGCAGCTAGCTATTTTACATCAGATCAATGAAGCTATCGTTTCTGCTGAAAAATATGAAATGCTGAAAGAGTATTACAAAACAATGATTGCAAAAGAAACCGAAAAAATTGTTTTAAAACGTATTTAATTATGTTAAGATTCCTTCTTATTTGTATTTCACTTTTTGGAAGTGCGATCACTATTCAAGCTCAAAATTATGATTTGGACAAAGTAACGATTGCAGAATTAAACGAAAAAGTTCATTCTAAAGATAGCAGTGCACCGGCTGCTATCTTGTTTAAAAAAGGAAGGACTTATTTTGGTTATAATAAAGATGTTGGATTTTACGCCAATCATGTCTGCGAGGTGAAAATCAAAATTTACAAAAAAGAAGGTTTAAGCTGGGCCAACCAGAAAGTACGTTTTTATATTGGTTATGATAATTTAAATGAAGACCGTTTAGAATTTTCAGATGCAGTGACTTATAACTTAGAAAATGGAAATGTCGTAAAAACGAAACTGAATAATCAGGGCGAGTTTAAAAACAAAATCAATAAATACTGGAAAGAAAAAACGATCACTTTGCCAAATGTAAAAGTGGGGTCTATTATTGAATATAAATACGTTTTAAGGTCAGAAAATCTGATGAAGTTTCCTGATTTTGATATTCAGTTCAACATTCCTGTTGACTATTTTTATTACAAAACACAGATTCCTGAGTTTTATATTTATAAACCTATTTTAATTGGAGGAATTCCGTTAGAAACAGAATCTAAATTTACAGGCGCAAGTCAGAGCTTTGATAATTCGTTCAGTCAGACAAGTTCGTTTAGTTATAAACAGATCGAAAGCTTTTATCAAGGAAAAGATGTTCCAGCATTAAAAGAGGAACCATACATTAGTAATCTAGAAAATTATCGAGGCAGTATTCAGCAAGAACTAGAAAGAGTGCGTCTTCCAGATAAGCCTGTAAAAGATTACAGTTTAACTTGGGAAGGTGTTGCAAAGACTATTTTTAAAGATGATAGTTTCGGGAAACAATTGAATCAAGGCAGTTTATTTACAGATGATCTGAATAAATTATTGTCTAATGTAGAAGATAGAAAGGAAAGATTGAATTTGATTTTTACTTATGTTAAAAATCGAATGAATTGGAATGAAGTTAATAGTTGTTTCACAGAAAAGGGAGTCGAAAAAGCCTATAAAGATCAAACAGGAAATGTTGCAGAAATCAATTTTATTCTGATCAATATGCTTCGCGCGGCTGGTATCGAAGCCAATCCTGTTTTGGTGAGTACAATACAAAACGGACTTCCAGTTTATCCAACAAGAACAGGATTCAATTATGTGATAGCAGCAGCCGATATTGATGGCAAAAGAATCCTTTTGGATGCAAGTCATAAACTCACAGCTCCAAATATTTTACCATTGAATGTTTTAAATTGGAACGGAAGATTAATTAAGAAAGATGGCAGTTCTGAAGAAATTCAATTAGATCCGGCACAACAATCTAAAGAAATTTACAGTCTGATTGTCAAATTAAATTCTGACGGAAAAATGAGCGGTCAGGCTCGAGTGCAGCGAACAGATTATGATGCGTACAGTTTTAGAGAAGAAAATAATACTAAAACCGAAGATGCTTATCTTGAAAAATTTGAAAACAGATTGGGAGGTTTGGAGATTTCAAATTATAAAATAGAAAATCAGAAGTCAAACCTAGATCAATCGGTTATAGAAACTTTTGCTTTTGTTTCAAGCAATCGATCTGATATTATTGATGGGAAAATTTTTATGAATCCGCTTTTGTTTTTTACCCAAACTAAAAATCCTTTCAATCAGGAAAAAAGACAAATGCCTGTTTATTTTGGATATAAAAACTTAGAAAAGTTTAATCTAAGCGTCGAAATTCCTCAGGGTTACACTATAGAATCGATTCCTAAGCCATTCAAAATAACTTCAGAAGACAAGCTGATGTCCTTTATTTTAAATTTTTCGGTTTCAGAAAACAAAATTCAAATTGTTGGCCAAAAAGAAATCAACAGTAGTATTTTTGCAGCTGAGGATTACGGAATGATAAAAGAGTTTTTTCAGAAGATGATCGTAAGCCAAAATGAAAAAATAATTCTTAAAAAGATATAAAAAATGGATTTGAAAAATGCACAATTAGCTGTTGATACTTGGATAAAAGAACACGGTGTTCGTTATTTTAATGAATTGACCAACATGGCGCAGTTGACAGAAGAAGTTGGTGAAGTTGCCAGAATCATTGCGCGCCGTTACGGAGAACAATCTGAAAAAGAAAGCGATAAAAACAAAGATTTAGGAGAAGAATTGGCAGATGTTGTTTTTGTTGTATTGTGTTTAGCGAATCAGACCGGAATCGATTTGCAAGCATCTTTCGATAAAAAAATGGATCTAAAATCGGTTAGAGATAAAGATCGTCACAAAAACAATGATAAATTGAAATAATTGTGAAATATTACTCATAAGCTTTGAATTATGAGTTTTGAATTTTGAATTATGAATGGGGAGTGGTAAATTGCAGGGCTGAATATGTTTCTAGTCATTCATCATTCATCATTCACAACTTACAATTAAAAAAATGAATTTAAAATTAAGCACGAATTCACCATTCACGATTGATGATTCGCAACTAAATATCACAGGTTCAAAAAGTGAAACGAACCGTTTATTGCTACTAAAAGCGTTATTCCCAAATATTACTTTAGCCAATACTTCAAATTCAGATGACAGCGAAGTAATGCAGAAAGCTCTAGCTGGAAATGACGAAATCGTAGACATTCACCACGCAGGAACTGCAATGCGTTTCTTAACCGCTTATTTTTCGGTTAACGAAGGAAGAGAAGTGGTAATGACAGGTTCTAGCAGAATGCAGGAACGACCAATTAAAATTTTGGTTGATACTTTAAGACAATTGGGAGTTGAGATTTCGTATGAAAAAGAAGAAGGTTATCCGCCAATTCGAATCAAAGGAAAAAAAGTTACCGCTTCAAAAGTAACTTTGGCAGCCAATGTGAGCAGCCAATATATTTCAGCACTTTTATTAGTGGCTTCAAAATTAGATAATGGTTTAGAGCTGACTTTAGAAGGAGAAATTACTTCAATTCCATATATCAAAATGACTTTGGCTTTGCTTAATGATTTGGATATTAAAACAAGTTTTGAAGGAAATATAATTAAGGTATTCCCTAAAGAAGCAGTTGAATCTAAAAAAATGGTAGTTGAGTCTGATTGGAGTTCGGCTTCTTATTTCTTCAGTCTTGTTGCTTTGTCTGATGCTGCTAAAATCACTTTAAGCAGTTACAAAGAAAACAGTCTTCAAGGAGATTCTGAATTAGTTTCTCTTTATGAAAAAATGGGTGTGAAAACGACTTTCCAAAACAATAAAATGACTTTGGAGAAAGTTTCAGGATTCAATTACGAAGATGTAAATTTTGAATTGAACAATACACCAGATATTGCACAGACAATTGTGGTAACTTGTTTAGGTTTAGGAATTGGATGCCACTTAACAGGACTTCATACTTTAAAAATAAAAGAAACAGACCGACTAGAAGCTTTAAGAATTGAGTTGACAAAATTAGGAGCAAATATTTCTGTGACTAATGACAGTTTGACTTTATCGCGTTCTGGCGATATTAATCACGATGTTCATATTGCAACTTACAACGATCACCGTATGGCAATGGCATTTGCTCCATTAGCAATCAAAGTGCCAATTATTATTGATGATGCAGAAGTAGTTTCTAAATCATACCCAGATTTCTGGAATGATTTAAAAGCTTTAAACTTTCAAATCTCAGAACTTTAATTTTTGAACCATATAAGTCATATAAGTTTATTTAAATAAAAGCTTAGCAAAAAGCTTGTAAATATAGCCTCTGGTTTCAACCAGAGGTTTTTTTATGGATTGAGTTTAGTATAATCGCAAAGTTTGTCAGTCTGAGCGAAGTCGAAGACCACGCAAGTAACTCAACAAAGATTGACTATATGCTTTAGAAAGCTCCTATTGTGATTTCTCTCTTTACTCGAAATGACAATGAAAAAGTTAAAATTGACTTAAAGAATAGCTTTTTAAGTCAATCTGAAACCTCAGTAAATCAAGGACTTTTGAAAATAATAGCCAAAACACTTGACAACGCCTATTTCACAATCGTATATTTGCAACCGATTTAAAATTTTAGATAAACAAATCTGAAATCTACACGCTAAAATCAACAATTCAAATATGAAATTATCACACTTCAATTTCAATTTACCGAAAGAACTTTTGGCTGAATTTCCAGCAGAAAACAGAGACGAATCACGTTTAATGGTAATTGACCGTAAAAAAAACACTATCGAACATAAAATGTTTAAAGACGTAATCAACTATTTTGATGACGGAGACGTTTTAATTCTTAACAATACAAAAGTTTTCCCTGCACGTTTGTACGGAAACAAAGAAAAAACGGGAGCAAGAATTGAGGTTTTCTTATTGAGAGAATTAAATTCTGAGCAACGCCTTTGGGATGTTTTAGTTGATCCAGCTAGAAAAATCCGTATTGGTAACAAACTTTATTTTGGTGATGACGACTCGTTAGTTGCTGAGGTAATCGACAATACGACTTCTCGTGGAAGAACTTTACGTTTCTTATACGACGGATCTTACGAAGAATTCAGAAATAAATTGACAGAACTTGGAGAAACTCCAATTCCTAAATACATCAACAGAGAAGTTACTGCTGAAGATGCTGAAAGATACCAAACAATCTACGCAAAAGAAGAAGGAGCTGTAGCGGCACCAACTGCTGGTTTACACTTCTCAAAACACCTTTTGAAGAAATTAGAAATCAAAGGAGTGAACTTTGCTGAGGTAACTTTACACGTTGGTTTAGGAACTTTTAACCCAGTTGAGGTTGAAGATTTATCTAAACACAAAATGGATTCTGAGGAATTGATCATTACTCAAGAAGCTTGTGATATCGTAAACGAAGGTAAAGCAAAGAAAAAACGTATCTGTGCTGTAGGAACAACTTCTATGCGTGCAATTGAAAGTTCTGTTTCTTCTGCTAATACTTTAAATCCTTACGAAGGATGGACAAATAAATTTATTTTCCCTCCTCACGATTTCAGTATTGCAAACTGTATGATTACAAACTTTCACACTCCAAAATCAACATTATTGATGATGATTTCTGCTTTCTGTGGACACGATTTAATGAAAAAAGCATACGAAGAAGCGATCAAAGAAGGATACAAATTCTATTCTTACGGAGACGCAATGTTAATTCTATAATCGGAATTAATTTTCAAGATATGAACCCGATAGTTTTTTATAAGCTATCGGGTTTTCTGTTTTTATAAGTATTTCAAGTTTCAGGTTTCAAGTTTTTACGTTCGTTGTGATTTTTTTTACCGCAAAGTACGCAAGGATTTTTTTTGCTCAGTTTGTGTTTGCCTCAAGCAAAGAACGCAAAGCTTTGCGAACTCATTAGTGTTTGTAATAGTTAATCTTGATAAAAAAAACTTGCGTACTTTGCGGTAAATCACACAAAGAATATCAACTTGAAACCTGAAACTTCAAACAAAACAAACAAAAATTGTTATTTTAGCAAGCAAAACAAAAAAACAATGACTTTTCAAAATACACGCGAATTTGCACGAGAGCTAGATTCGAAAGACGCATTAAACCATTATCAAGAACAATTTATTTTTCCGAAAGTAAATGATAAACGAGTTATCTATTTTACTGGAAATTCTTTAGGACTACAACCAAAACGTACCAAAGCTTACATCGATGAAGTAATGAACGATTGGGCAGAATTGGCTGTTGAAGGTCATTTTTATGCTGAAAAACCTTGGTGGGATTATCAAGAAAGATTTGCTGAACCGTTGAGTAAAATTGTTGGAGCACTTCCATCAGAGGTTACGGTTATGAATACTTTGACCGTAAATCTTCATTTATTGATGGTGTCTTTTTATCAGCCAAAAGGAAAACGTTACAAAATTATTTGCGAAGAAAAAGCTTTCCCATCAGATCAATACATGTTTCAAAGTCAGGTAAATTTTCATGGTTACAAACCTGAAGATGCAATTGTAGAAATTAAACGTAGAGAAGGAGAACATAATATTTGCCTTGAAGATGTTTTAGCTAAAATTGAAGAAGTTGGAGATGAACTAGCTTTGGTTTTAATTGGCGGAGTGAATTATTATACAGGACAAGTTTTTGACATCAAAACGATAACTGCAGCTGGACAAAAAGCAGGAGCAAAAGTAGGTTGGGATTTAGCACACGCTGCTGGAAACATCAAACTAGAACTTCATGATTGGAATGTAGATTTCGCGGCTTGGTGCAGTTATAAATATATGAATTCAGGACCAGGAAATGCTTCTGGTTGTTTCGTTCACGAAAAACATCATAATTCAGATTTGCCAAGATTTGCAGGTTGGTGGGGACACAACAAAGAACGCCGTTTTAAAATGGAACCAACTTTCGATCCGGTTCATGGTGCAGATGGATGGCAGATTAGTAATCTTCCTGTTTTATCTTTAGCGCCATATTTGGCTTCTGTAGAAATGTTCGCTGAGGTTGGAATGGATGCTTTAATCGCAAAACGTGATCATATTACTTCTTACTTGGAATTTGTTCTTCACGAAATTGATAAAGAAGTAGAAAGTACTTTTGAAATCATTACGCCTTCAAATCCCGCAGAAAGAGCTTCGCAATTATCTGTTTTCTTGCACGGAGAAGGAAGAGCTTTATTTGATTATTTAATGAAAAACGGAGTAATTACAGATTGGCGCGAACCAAATGTAATTCGTTTGGCGCCAGTTCCATTATATTGCTCTTATGAAGATATGTATGACTTCGGACAAATTCTGAAAAAAGGAATTTTAGGGAAATAGAAAATAATCTCTCGCGAAGACACAAGGTTTTTTAAACCATATAAGTAATATAAGTTCAATTAAGTAAAAAACTTAAAATATCTTATATTACTATATGGTTGTTTTTTTTATTAAACTTTGCGTCTTCGCGACTTTGCGAGATTTTTATAGGAAGAGATAATCTCAGAAAATTTCATGAAAGAATATTCTTCATTCTAATTTTATAACCTTTCAAAAAAATTCTGTAACAACCATTATAGCAGATATTGCTTATTTTGTAATGTATAATTTTAAAATTACAAGATCATGAAAGGCTTATATATTTTATTGACCGTGATATTTTTAACTTCTTGTCAACAACAAAATAAAGAAGATATAAATAAAGCCAAACAAGCCAGCATTGATTCAATGAAAGTTGAGATTAACAAACAGCGTGTTATCGATTCGATGAAGACTGAAATGGCAAAAATGAATGAGGAAAAAATAGAAGCTCAGAAAGAGAAAGTTGTGGTAGTGCATCAGCAAGCTGCAAATGGAAATACTGCGACAACAACCACGACAACCAAAAAGAAAGGTTGGAGTGCAACGGCTAAAGGCGCTGTAATTGGAGCAGGAGTAGGTGCTGCGACTGGAGCAATTGTGAGTAAGAAAAAAGGCGAAGGTGCCATTATTGGTGGTTTAGCTGGAGCAGCGTTAGGAACCGGAACGGGAGCTGTTATCGATAGTAAAAACAAGAAGAAAGAATAGTTTAAATTCTATAGATAAAAACAAACCCCAAATTAGCAATAATTTGGGGTTTTCAATTTTAAACCAACTCTGAAACGGGAATTTTAATACCAACTAATTCTGATTTACAAGAATCGAGTTGATCAAGATGACCCTTAAAGACTGACGTCGATTCAAATAAATTTTTATAATACTCAATTCCATCTAACAGATTAGATTTAAAAGAATTCCATTTTTTTAGCTGAGCCGTTGTAAGTTCTCCAGAAATAGATTGAATTTCATTTCTAAAATACGTAACATACATTTTTAGCTCTTTTATAAACAAGTTTGGGCGTTCAGTTCTAATAATCGATTTTCCTTGATAGATATGATGAATCATATCTTTTAAAGAAACTTCTTGATCAAAATAAGCCAAGTTTGGTCCGGGGCAAATTACAACGCCTTGTGCTTGACCTTTTATTTTAATATCATTTTCTAAATAAGAAGCATTGGCCAAACCAACACACAAACACGATTTTTCGGTAATCTTGATTTTGCTTTTTTCAAATTCGTCAGCAAACAAAGAATCTTTTTTCGCTTCTAACTCTTCCAATTTGATATCCTGATATTTTTTTGAAGCCGTACAAATTCCATGCGGATCGTATTCTTTACTCAAGGCTAAAAATTTCTTCGGGCAAGAACTTCCTGCTTTATTTTCGTGAATTCGTTTTTGCTTTAAAAATTCATTTGTAGTTCCTTTCAAAGTGTTGAATGGAACTCCTAAAGGCGAAATATTACTCAAGTAAAAATCATCTTCTTTGGCTTTCATCAATAGATTACGAGTTTCTTGGTCTACAGAAGTAGCTTCGGGAACTAATAAAAACGGAGAACCCCAACCTACAGAATCAACATCGTATTTGTCTAATAAAAACTCATGTTCTGCCGCTGTTCCAACACCACCTTGAACGGTAATTTTTAATTCAAGAGGATTTTCAGGTAAGTGCTGATTTTTGACCTGTAAAGCTTTAATCATTAATTCGTGGGCAGATTGTATCAATTGTTCTTTTTTCTGCTTGAATTCCTCTAAAATCGTACCCAAAAGCAATCCGTCAGTAGCAAAGGCATGTCCGCCGCAGTTTAATCCCGATTCAATTCGATATTCAGAAACCCAAAGTCCTTTTTTAGCCAAGAAATTTCCTTGAATCATAGCCGATCTAAAATCGCTTACTTTCAAGATAATCTTCTTTTTTAACTCATTATTTTCATTCGGAAAAAAGTCTTTGAAATTTTCGAAGTAACCAAACAATCTCGGATTCATTCCAGCAGAAAGTACAACAGAAGATTCCAAATTACTATTCGCAAAACCCCTTAAAGCGGCATGAGCATCGTTAAATTCAATTGGAAGCTGTTCGTTTTTGATGAAATTGTCTTTATCTAATTTCGTCATAATATTCACATCAATTTCTCCTGGACAAAGATGCGATTCAATATAATTTTGAATGTTTTCTTTAAAAGCAATTCCGTCATCTAATAAATTCTGAAATCCTTTTTTGATATCAGAAGAATTAGGCAACATCGACATGAAATTTTCCAAAGCAGTTTTGCTTTCAGCCAATTCTGTTTTGAAGTTTTCGAATTTCTCTTTTACAATTTTATCGACTAAATTCAAATAAGAGGTAATTCTTTCAGCACGGTAATCATGAAATTTTTGAGTGATTTCTTCGTAAGGAATGTTAAATTTTGTGCTGTAAAAATTACGCATCTTTTCAATTAAATCATCGTCTGCGAGAGCCACAACCGATGAAATTCCATACTGCGCGACTCTAATCGGACTGTCTATTGTGTAAGCCAATCCCATTACCGGAATATGAAAAGTATGCAGATTTTTTTTTGTCATTTGTATTCGGATTAAAATAGAAGCAAATGAAAAAAAATATTTCCTCCTAAAACCTGATAAATGTCAGGTTTATAGATTGGTTGCCACGAATTACACGAATTGCACTAATTTTATTCGCACAATCTAGAATTAATAATTCGTGAAAATTTGTGTAATTCGTGGCGAAAAAAAACTAAATCAAAATCTTCTTCAAAGATTCCGCGATACTTCTCCACAAAAGATTGTAAAACGATCTATCCTGAAGTCGTTCGACTTCAATCTCTGCAGATTTTGCTCCGTCTTTCGAATCGTTTTTGACTAACAAATTGGCAACGGCTGTTTTGAGTTTAGCCTCTTTTTCTGGGTTTTTCTTTTTATATAATTTGACTTTAAGATCATCATAATCCAAAGAAGCATTTCCTTTTGAGCCATTGTCATTTCCGTAGAAATTGAAACGGTATTTGCTGAAAGTCCCAGTAAAAGTGGCATTCACATAAGGTTTTGTAAATCTCGTCATTCCTTGAACATTAAAATTCGAGATTACGCCTTGAATATGAAATCCATCGCTTTTATCCAAAACATTAAAACTCCAATCGACATCAAGCGGAGAACTTTTCATAAAAATACATTTGACTTTGATTTTTACATCGTCAGTTTTTTTCAAGCCAAAACCGCTTCGCAAATTAGTTGCCTGTAAATTGAATTTGTCGAAAGTTAAAACACCTGGACCTTTAGCAAAATCAAGTTCTTCTTCGTAAACGAGTTTCGATTTCAAAACTTGAAGTGTATCAATTTGAAGTGGAAATTTCAGATTTCGTAGTAAATGATTGTAAAGATATTTTTTGCTTGGATCGTCTTTCACCATTTTTCCACGATAAATATTGGCATCAAAATGATTGATCACAAGCGAATTTGCTTTGAAATAAAATTGATTGTTTTTAAAACCCCAATCCATTTTTGCAACTTGAGCCGAATCGAATTTTAAATTGTAAATGTCTTTTTCTTTGTCCAAGCGTTTTACAAATTCATATCGTTCAAATTGAGGAAGATTAGAGAAATTATTAATCTTTAAAAAGTTCTTTTCGGTGCTTATTTTTCCAATATTGATGTAATAAAAACCGTTGGGCCTATAAAACAAACTGTCACAAACCAAAGCGTACTTTTCATATCGAATCGGAATTTTTTCTTTTAAAGTAGCGTCCGTAATCAAAATGCCTTCTAATTTTAAAAGGATTTTTTTAATGCTGAAAATAGGTTTGTCATTATCTAAAGAAACAACATTAACCGAGCCTTCGTTGAGGTAAATATTAGAAACCGCAATAATTTTTCGAAAAGGATCAATAATTTCTTTTTCGATGCTTTTGCTGTTATTGATTAATTTTTCGCCTTTTTTGTATAAAATGATTCGTGGTTTATTGATAATAATGCTTTCTGCCTGAATGATATCGCGAAAAGCCAAATCCCAAATATTGAAGTGTTTTATGGTGATAGATTCGATTTTAGAAAAAAGTCCGTTTTTGCTGTCTTTCGGCTCATTTTTCGGACTCACCAATAAAGTCTGCGCATTGATATTTCTAGAAAAAAGAGAGACTTCAATTTTTTCGTAATTGATATTGTAAGCCGTTTTATTTTTTTCGTGAATAATAATCGGAAGCTGTTTTTTGATCCAATAATTCAGACCGACATTGGCAAGAATTACAAGGACAAACAGAGAAATTACAACAATCGCTATTTTTTTATAGATTGACATTTATAGTATTAATTTTAAATACATAAATTTAGACTTTTAAAGAGCGTTTTCTTTTATAAGATTTTAGAGAAAAGTTATATCATTTTGAATTTTATCCTTTTTTAGAATATGAGAATAATTAAAAAAATTCTGCTGGTTTTAGTGGTTTTAATTGTAGTGCTTGCGATTGGTTTGTGCGCTTATATTTTTCATTTAAAACCGAAATATGAAGGTTCAGTACAATTAAAAAATCTCGAAAAAGAAACTACAGTCTATTTTGATGATTTTGGTGTACCTCATATTTATGCAGATTCTGAAAAAGATGCGATGACGGCTTTAGGCTATGTGCATGCACAGGAAAGATTATGGCAAATGGAATTATTACGCCGAATTGCTCCAGGACGTTTATCTGAAATTTTTGGAGGTGTTGCGCTTAAAAATGACAAGTTTTTTGCCGGAATCGGAATTGAAGAAGCTTCGGCGAAAGCCATTGCAAAATTGGATAAAAACAGCGAAAGTTATAAACTGACTCAAGCTTATTTGGACGGAATTAATCAATATTTGGAAGAAGGAGTTACGCCAATAGAATTTACTTTAGTTGGTGTAAAAAAGCAAAAGTTTACCATAAAAGACGTTTATAATATTTTCGGATACATGTCTTTCAGTTTTGCGATGGCTCAGAAAACAGATCCTTTGTTGACAGATATTAAAAATAAATATGGCGTTGCGTATTTGAAAGATTTAGGTATTGAAGGAGAGTTCAATAACACTAGAATTAGAATTTCAAAAGAGAAGACAGAAGAATATACCGAGATTTCAAAATCTATTTCGGCAATGTTGGATCAATCTCCGATTCCGCCTTTTGTTGGAAGTAACAGCTGGGTTGTTGGTCCGCACAAATCGAAAACAGGAAAAGTTATTTTTGCGAATGATCCGCACATTGGGTTTTCGCAACCTGCAACTTGGTATGAAGCACATTTGGTAACGCCACAGCATGAATTGTACGGCTGTTATTTGGCTGGAACTCCGTTTCCGCTTTTGGCACATAACAGAGATTATGCTTATGGTTTGACTATGTTCGAAAATGATGATATCGATTTTTATCAGGAAAAAAATAAAACTGACGACGTTTCTCAATATCAAACACCAACAGGTTTCAGTAAATATGAAATCAGAAAAAAAACAATAAAAGTAAAAGATTCTTCAGATGTTGTTTTGACGATTAAAACTACGCGTCACGGACCAATTATGAATGATTTTATAGATCGTTTAGATAAGAAAACGCCAATTGCCATGTCGTGGACGTATACGAGAGAACCAATTTTGATTTTAGATGCCGCTTATGGACTTTCGCATGCTAAAAACACTACTGATTTTAAAAAATCTGTTTCTTTAATTGCAGCGCCTGGACTAAACGTAATGTATGGAGATGCCAAAGGAAATGTTGGATGGTGGGCGAGTGGAAAATTGTACCGACATAATGAAGGCGTTAATACGCATTTGATTTTAGACGGTTCAAGCGGAAAAGATGATATTACAAAGTTTTTAGATTTCGAACAAAATCCATCAGCTGAAAATCCGGAATGGGGATATGTTTATTCTGCGAATAATCAGCCGGAAGCAATCGACAATGGTTATTTATATCCTGGATATTATTTGCCTGAAGATCGTGCGAAAAGAATTTCGGGAATTCTAGATGCTAAATCTGATTGGGACAAAGAAGCTATCAGTAAAATGATTTATGATAATACTTCTGATGTTGCAGTTGAAACGACTAAAAACTTAATTGCAAGTTTAGATAATAAACCGCTTTCTAATAACGAAAAAGAAGTTTTGAAAGTTTTAAAATCTTGGAGCGGTACAACCAATTTAGAAGATGTTGCGCCAACGATTTACAACAAATGGATTTATTTGTATCTGAAAAATACATTTGAAGACGAAATGGGGAAAGACAATTTCAATTTATTCTTAGGAATTTCTCTTGGAAAACAAGTCATAGCGAACCAGATAAAAAACGAAAATTCGGTTTGGTGGGATAATATCAAAACCAAAAATGTCAAAGAAACGAGAACAGAAATTGTTTCAAAATCATTTCATGATGCTGTTATCGCTTTGCAAAATCAACTGGGAGAAAATATTTCAGATTGGAATTGGGGGAAAGTGCACACCGTAGAACACGAACATCCATTAGGAAAAGTGGCTGCGCTCCGCGGATTGTTTAATGTCGGGCCTTTCAATTCTCCAGGTTCAAATGAAGTAATCAATAATTTATTCTTCGGATTTAATGACGAAGGGAAATACTATGTAAAAGGCGGGCCTTCAACAAGAAGAATTGTCGATTTTTCAGACGTAGAAAACAGCTGGAGTATTCTGCCAACAGGACAATCTGGAAATCCTTTCAGCAAACATTACAGCGATCAAGCCGAAATGTACAACGCAGGAAAGTTCAGAAAAATGAAATTAAACAAAGAAGAAATCATAAAAACATCTACAAAACTAGTTCTGAAACCGAAGGGATAAATTTGTTTGAAGTTTCAGGTTTCAAGTTGATTTGAAAAACATAAAAAAGGTTCAAAGATTTCTATTTAGAAAACCTTTGAACCTTTGTCACTTTGTACCTCTGAACCTTATTTCAAAAGATATTTCCCTTTCACAATATCATCAGCAAAAATGTTCAGATTATTAGAAAGAATTTGATTTGTCGTCATGAAATTTTGAGACTGATAAGCAGTGTCTTTTTCGTAAGCTTTTAAAATCGTTTCCAATTCAACTTCATTGTGTCTTGCGAAAATATTATAAATCGCATCTCTGAAATTTTTGTAATTGATACTCTCCGTAATTTCCATCGCTTTTTGATCGTTCCAGCCTTCTTTCGCAGAAGCTTCATTTATTTTCACTAAACAAAAATCAATTATATAATTTTTGTAATGAGCCGCTTCGACAATTCTGTCAATTATAATTTTGTTTTGTTGCGTTGGCATCAACGGCTGATTGTTTTGCGATGCAACTTTAGAAGAAATAAAAAGACATAGCAGTACAGAAAGAAAACTGTATTTTTTTAGATTTTTCATAGGAATCCAGTTGTTTTGGGTGAGGCTAAAATAATATTTTAAAAACTAAATCATCAAATTTTGGCTGTTACAAGTTGTAACAAAAACTCCGATAAAATAGACTTTGCATCTACTTTATCGGAGCTGTTTTTGAGTTTTTATTTAAAAAATATCTCGTTTTATTTCTTTAAAAGTTCGTCTAAAACTTTTTTACCGCTTTCGTTTGTCGGATCCAATTCAACAGATTTTTTATAATTGGCAATCGCCAGTTTTTTGTCGCCGTCTGCCAAATAAGCTTCACCTAAACTATCATAAACATTTCCAGATTTAGGAAAAGTCTCTACATTGATTTTGAAAACTTCAATAGCTTCTTTCTTTTTTCCTGTTTGCAGTAATTGATATCCAACTCGGTTCATATCGCCTTCTTTAATCGCGTAAGTCGGATCATTTTTCAACTTTTTAAAAGTATCAGTTCCGGCAACAGCGCCTTTTTCGGTGTAAACATCTAATAAATCCAAAGCCAATGATTTCTTCGGCTGATTGAATGGCTGACTGTATAAAATATTGCGAATAGCAGTGTTCATTTCGCTCAAAACAGTTCCGCCAGTATTGTTCAATAAAACAACAAGATTTTTATTCGCAGGAATGCGAGAAATGATTGTATTAAACCCGTTGATGCCTCCGCCGTGTTCAATAACAGTTAATTTGTCGTTTCCGTTTGGCACTTCATAAGTTGACCATCCGTATCCGTAAAAACCATTCCAAGCTTTGATGTAAGGTTTGTATAAAGATTCCATGCTTTTTGCAGAAAGCAATTTATTAGTGTAAAGCGCTTGATCCCACAAATACAAATCTTCTACAGTAGAATACAAAGATCCCGCTGCGTACGGAATACTCATATCGATATAAGCAGCATTGACAATTTTCTTTCCTTCTTTTTCATATCCAGCAGCTCTGTTTTTGATGATTAAATCGCTATGATCGTAACCAGAATTTACCATTTTTAAAGGCGTGAAAATAGTTTCCTGTAAATTCTGCTCATACGTTTTTCCTGTAATTTTTTCGATAATGTAACCTAACAAGAAATAACCCGAATTGCTGTAATTGAATTTTTCGCCAGGAGTAAATTCAAGTGGCAGGCTCCAAAATGTTTTTATAAAAGCTTCTGGCGTATAAGGACTTTTCGCTTTATCTCTAAGAAAGTTTGGCGCGCTAGTATAATTAGGAATTCCAGAAGTGTGTGTCAGTAAATTATGAATCGTGATTTTGCTGCCATTTTCTTTTGGATAATCTGGAAGATAAGTTGTAATAGGAACATCCAGTTTTATTTTTCCTTCTTCAGCCAATTTTACAATTAAAAGTGCCGTAAACTGTTTGCTGATAGAACCCAATCTGAATTTAGTATCCGGCTGATTCGGAATATCCCATTCCATATTGGCAGAACCAAAACCTTTTTTGAAAATTACTTTTCCGTTTTCGGCTACCAAAGCAGAACCATTAAATTGTCCGTACTCGGTATATTTATTTAAAAGCTGTTCGATTTGCTGTGCTTTATCCTGAGCAAAAGTGCTAAATGTCGAAAGTTGCAAAGCGACAAAGAGTGCAATAAGTTTGATTGATTTTTTCATAATGGATTTTATGGTTAAGATTAATGAAATGATTCGTTTTTGATTGATGATTGAAACTTGGTAACAGAAAGATATTCAGAAAGTTAAAATCGAAATTACGTTTTTTTTTAATGAAATAAATTTGTGCTTTAAAATCTTAGACGATTGATTTGCGATTTGGTTTCAAGATTTGTAGAGATTTTTTTATTTTTTTTCTGAATGTAAAAAAGTAGAGCATGAACCAAGTACTTTAAAAGTAGGTTCATGCTCATAACTAACAAATATTTTTAAAAGATGTTAAGCGATTAAAACTTCACACAAGTATAATAATAGAAGGATAAATAATTTTAGCATGTTTTCAGATTAAAGTTAATATCTGATTGAAGTGGAAATTATTTGGTTTCGATATCGACTATTTTTCTTCCGTTTTCTCCAAGATAATGAACAACAATACTTTCGTAAATTTTATAGCCGTCATCCACATTTGTAAAAATGATTAAACCTTGTTTGGTTTTTGGCAGTAAAATAAAAATAGTCTGAACACCTTGATCTGCACCACCGTGCGAAAGCGCATAATTTTCATTTCCTAAATCATAGATTTCAAAACCCAAACCAAAATATTTGTTCTTTTTGGTTTGAACTTGATGCGAAATCATATCCTCAAAAACCTTTTTGCTTAATCCTTCGCTGTTCATAACGCTTGATAAAAATCTACCGTAATCTTCAATCGTAGTCAATAAATCGTCTGCTGCGTTTGCAGTTTTATTTTTAGTTGTTTCATAAGCATTTCCGTCTTTGTCGTAATTAATTGCATATCTCGAAAGATCAACTTTCTCATTCCAGATTAATTGAGAATCGCTCATTTTCAAAGGTTCAAAAACCAATTCTGAAGCCAATTGATCCAATGATTTATGGAATTTTTTCTCCAAAGCTCTTCGCAGATATTCAAATCCTTCTCCAGAATATTGATACTGCGTTCCGGGTTTAAACTTAAAATCTAACTTTTTAGACTCGTTGAAAGACCTCCAATTCGGAAAACCGGTTTGATGGCTCAGAATAATTCTAGTGGTCAATAATTTATGATTCGGATCTTTTGCAATATCTGGATCAATCCAATATTTATCTAGTGGCTCATCTAAATTCCATTTTCCTTGAGAAACCAATTTCAAGGCAACTATAGCAGTTACAGGTTTGGTTAGCGAAGCAACATTCCAAATTGTATTATAAGGCGCAGGAACATCGCGTTTAAGTTTTCCAAAAGTTTTGATTTGTTTTAGTTTTCCATCCGTAATAATGCCCAATCCTAAAGCTGGAATATTATTTTGTTTCAGCCATTTTTCGGTTTCTTGATCATTGTCAAAAAGGTTCTCGATTCCAGCTGTCGAACTAGTCATTTGATGATTGTAACTCAGCGATCTTGCTAATTTCCAATCTTTGTTTTTTAGAAGCCAAAGATGTGTGAATTTGGCAAAACTTCCAGCCTGTTCAGTATTTCCAGCAGAACTTTCGTAAAAACGATGTGTTCCCATTTGAATCGCGCCATAAAGAATTCCATTTTTATATAAAGGATAAATTTCGGTGCTTCCATCAATTAATTCTCGGCGATAATTATATTTTCTAGTTGGAGAGCAAATACCGCTTTTAAAAGTTTTTAGAAATCTCGCTTTATCCGAAATACTGTCTTTGTCATGATAAAACTCAAAATCTTCTGTATATAAATTTTCGAATTGTTTTACGTCACAAGTATTAAATCCGATATTAAAAAGAAGGCTGTCTTTTGACATAATGGTTTTGTGCAATTCAGAGCTTTTTTCTTCTTGCGAAAAACCAGTTTGCATTTGAAAGAGTAAAATTCCAATTAAAATAACTTTGAATTGAAACGAAAGGCGATTAATGATTTTCATTTTGATGATTGATTGATGATTATTGATTTTGCAATAGTAATTCAATTCACAACATCAAAATTGTACAAAAGCGAAAAAATTATCTTTTTTGCGAAAGAAAATACGAATCGGGATTAAACATTTTTGGAGTTGTTTTGGTCACATCTTTAAACTTTCTGATAAAATGCGATTGATCGAAATATTTGTTGTAAAGCGCAATTTCGGTTAAACTCATTTTTTCTAAATCAGCATTTAGCATTTGATCGACAGATTTTCTAAATTTTAAAATCTGAATGTATTTTTTGATTGTAAGTCCCGTTGCGGTTTTAAATTTTATTTGAAGCAAACGTTGTGAAGAGTTCAATAGTTTTCCGATTTCTGAAACTGAAATTTCATCTTCATCAACTCTTATTATTTTGCAGATTTTTTCAATTATGTTCTGGTTTGAATTTGCTAATTCTTCAAAATAAAAATTAATTGTATTTAGAAGAGTTTGAATTTCAGATTGAATTTCAATTTTAAAAGGCAATTCATCTGAATTAATTTTAATAATTGAATCTGTAAAATTGCTTAAATCATATTTTGGAAACATTGAAAGTGTCCACGCATGTAACTGAATTATAGTAACTTTTGTTTTTGGCTGAATATGAACCAAAACTTTATTCGTCATTTGCGAGCAGAAATAAATGCCTTCGTTCATTTCGTATTTGTTTTTGCTCGTATGAACTTCGATTGCATTGCCGCTCACAATTGCCAGATTAAAACAGCCATTTGGCAAAACCAATTTGTTTTCGATTAGGCTTTCGCCAATGCTATTATCAAGACACCAGATTTTATTGACAAATCGCTCCGTTTTTTGACTGACGTAATGTTCTGAGTATAATTGCATTTTTATAAGAGACTTTTAATATTGATTTGCCAATTCAAATTTAGGTTAAAAAGATGAAGTGGTAAAAATGAAGACGAAGGAAAAAGAGGTTTCAAATTATAATATGAAACCTCTTTGAAGTCTATAATTGATTAATATTCTGTTCACTAGATTTAAATTTGATTGAGATTTTATGTCTAATACCAATTTAACTATAATGTTATGAAAAAAATAATTCCTTATCTGTTTTCGTTGTTTCTTCTTGCAACGGCTTGTAAAAAAGAAAACACAGCAGAAAATAATACAGCTCAAAACACAGAATCTTCTCAGAAAACCGAATTTCATTCTGAGAATATTAAAGAAAAGATGCAGTACAATCGCGCAGTTGAAGCTGCAATTTGGGGATTACCGGCCGTTAATTTTCAACTCATGTATAAAGAGATGGAAAAACTTCACGGATCTTATAATCAAATCGTGTATTGGCCTGGATTATTAAATTGGAAGAATCAAACATTAACACCAAATCCAGATGTAATTTATTTGATGCCTTTTTTTAATACAGAAAAAGGGCCAGTAGTTTTGGAAGTTCCTCCAGCTAATGGTGGTACTTTTAACGGAAGTGTAATGAATTATTGGCAGGCTGCAATTGAAGATGTTGGTCCAGGCGGATTAGACAAAGGAAAAGGAGGAAAGTATATTATTCTGCCTCCAGGTTACGATAAAAGCAAAATCCCATCTGGCTATTTTGTGATGCAGTCTGATACTTATCGTGGATATGCACTTTTACGTTCAGTACTAAAAAGTGGTAGTCCCGCCGATGTAAAAGCAGCCGTTGATTATTCAAAAAGGGTAAAACTTTATCCATATTCAGAAGCTTCAAATTCGCCAAAAACGACATTTGTAGATGCTTCAAAAGCAATTTATGATTCTTCTATAAAATATGATGAAAGTTTTTATCAGACACTTAACGACATTGTACAGCAAGAACCGTTTTTAGAACGCGACAGAGCCATGATCGATGCTTTAAAAACAATCGGAATCGAACGTGGAAAAACATTTGCTCCAGATGCAAAAACTAAAGAGATATTTAATGACGCAGTTAAAGAAGCTAGGGAATGGCTCGTATTTAATTATGATAATATCAAACCATTTTATGGAGGTTCACAATGGTTTTTTCCGGCAGGTGCAGAATATGTGAAAAGTATTCAAAGTTCTTTCCAAGTTCGCGAAAGTTATCCTATAGATAATAGAGGAGTGTGTTATATGATAGCTTTTTTTAGCGCAATGCATATAGGCGAATCACAATATTATTTAATGACAACGAAAGATAAAGAAGGCAATTTCTTAAAAGGAGATTCATCTTATAAAGTAACAGTTCCTGCAAATGTTCCCGTTAAACAATATTGGTCAATTACTGTATACAATAGAGAGACTCATACTTTTATTAGAGATACAAAATGGTCTGGACGTTCTTCTCAAACGCCTGGACTTAAAAAGAATACAGACGGAACAGTAACCTTATATTTCGGACCTAAACCGCCGCCAGAAGGAGAAAGCAATTGGATTCCAACAGATCCAAAAGGTGATTTCGAATTACTGGCTAGATTTTATGGTCCAACAAAAACTTTATTCGATCAGACTTGGAAGTTAAATGATGTGGAAAAGGTTAATTAATTCAGAAAACAACCCAGCTTAAAAACTAGGTTGTTTTTTCTTTTTAGATGAATTCTGAAAAATACTCTTTTTTAGTCTTATCCCATTCTTCAGAAATAATACTAAAATAAACATCATCTTTACTTTTTCCATCAGAATCGACATAGTTATTTCTAAAAACTCCTTCTTTTACAGCACCTAATTTTGCAATAGCTTTTTGTGATCTTAAATTTTCAAGATCGGCACTAAATTGTATTCTTCTAAATTGAATTTGTTCGAAACCAAAATTAAGAAGTTCAAATTTACAAGCTTTATTTAATCCAGTTCCTTGGAAGGCTTTTCCATACCAAGTCCAGCCAATTTCACATTTTTGACTCGCGTGATTTAAATAACCGTAACGTGTGCTTCCAGCAACTTTATTTGTCGCTTTGTCAATAATTAAGAACGGATAACAAATTCCGTCAGCTTTTTGTTTTAATGTACTTTCTATATATTTTTCAAAGTCTTGATCGTTTCGGACATACATTCCCATATATTTCCAAATTTCATCATCAAAAATGATTTCTTTGAGTTCTCTATTTCTTTTGCTTTCAAACGGAATTAAAAGCACTTTCTCGTTTTCTAAAATAATGTCTGATTGTAAAATTTCGCTGTTCATGAATTTTTATTTTTTCTAATGAAATAAACTTAGAGCGAAAGTAATTGTTTAATTTCTGCAAATAAATTCAATAAAATAACAATTTGTTATAATTTTAAAATAACAAAAATCCCAATAATCTTCTGAATCACTATTTACAAGCAATTTGTTCATTTATTTTAAGGCTCATGTACATTTATTAGTTATTTTTACGACCCAATATTAGATTTTCCTCGATGCAAACTTCATTAAAAATTGCTGTTGTTGGTTCTGGACTTGTAGGGTCGCTTCTAGCAATTTATCTTAAAAAAGCTGGTCACAGCGTTCATGTTTATGATCGTAGTCCCGATATCCGAAAAATAAATTTCTCTGGCCGTTCTATTAATTTAGCAATGTCCAATCGTGGCTGGAAAGCTTTGGATGCAGTGGGAGTTGGAGATTCAGTTCGAGAAATTGCAATTCCGATGGATAAACGCGCCATTCATTTGGTCGATAAATTAAACTTTCAGAATTACGGTCAAGAAGGCGAATCGATTTATTCTATTTCAAGAGGAAAATTAAACAGAAAAATGATCGATCTGGCTGAAGAAGCTGGAGCTGAATTTCATTTTGAGCAAAAAGTTTGGGACGTTACTTTAAATGATGCAACACTTCATATAGGAGAAAGCGAAAGAGGCGAGTGGGAAGAAAGAAAATTTGATATGGTTTTTGGTGCCGATGGAGCTTTTTCTAGAATCCGCCACAGAATGCAGCGTCAGAGCATGTTCAATTATTCTCAAGAATTTTTGAATATGGGATATAAAGAATTGAATATTCCAGCAAATCCAGATGGAACACATAAATTAGATAAAAATTCATTTCATATTTGGCCAAGAGGCGAGTACATGTTAATTGCGCTTCCTAATCTTGACGGAAGTTTTACTTGTACTTTATTTATGCCTTTTGAAGGAGAAAATTCTTTTGAATCATTAACAGATCGTAAAATGGTCGAAGATTTCTTCGAGAAAAATTTCCCAGATTCAATTGAGGTGATTCCAGAATTGGCAAATGATTTCTTTAAAAATCCGACAAGTACTTTGGTAACCATGAAATGTTTTCCTTGGACTTACGAAAATAAAATTGCTTTGATTGGAGACGCTTGTCATGCTATAGTTCCGTTTTACGGACAAGGAATGAATGCAGGTTTTGAAGATATCACCGTTTTGAGCGAAATGATTGAAAAGTACCAAGACGATTGGAAGACGATATTTGCAGAATATCAGATTTCTAGAAAACCAAATGCAGATGCAATTGCAGAGCTTTCTTATCGAAATTTTTTAGAAATGAGCACCAAAACAGCAGATGAAAAATTCTTACTGCAAAAGAAAATAGAAAAAGTCTTTTCAGACAAACATCCAGACAAATGGATTCCGCTTTACAGCCGAGTTACTTTCAGCGATCGTCCTTATGCAGAAGCGCTAGCAATTGGAGATTATCAAAACGGAATTATGGAAAAAGTTCTCGGAATGGAGAATATTGAAAATATTTGGGATAGTCCAGAAGTTGAAAGCAAAATACTAGCCTTATTAGAACAGTCTTAAGTTTTTTAACCATATAAGTTATATAAGTTCATTTAATCTGAATTGTAAACATAAATAAACCCGACATTTTTTTAAAACTTGTCGGGTTTTCTATATGGGTAAAGTTTATATTTACTTATATAACTTATATGGTTTAAAAATAGTAGATTATTTTTTTAAGAATTTTGATAAAACTCCAAAAACACCTCTTATAAAGGTGGCACTTGTTACAACTTTCAAAACAGATTTTGTTACAACCTCTGTAGTACTTGGTTCTGCTTTTGATGTTCTTGATGGGGCTTGTTCTTGTTGCTGTGCTGCGGCTTCTGTAGCTTCTGCTAATTTTTTGTTTAAAATTTCAAAAGCACTTTCGCGGTCAATTTCTTCAGCGTATTTCTTAACTAATTTCGATTTGCCGTTAATCTCATCAATTTCTTCAGCAGACAAAACATCCATTCTACTCATTGGCGCACGCATCATTGTGGCAACAAGCGGAGTTGGAATACCTTTTTCGTTAAGTGCAGTAACCAAAGCTTCTCCAATTCCTAAACTAGTCAATAATTCATCAGTCTTATAATAAGGAGAAGTAGGGTAGTTGTCGGCTGTCTTTTTAATTGCCTGACGATCATTTGCTGTAAAAGCTCTCAATGCATGCTGAATCTTTAATCCTAACTGAGCCAAAACACCACTAGGTACATCCATCGGATTTTGAGTTACAAAATAAAGTCCGACACCTTTAGAACGAATTAATTTTACAATGGTTTCAATTTGTTCTAGAAGAGCTTTGCTCGCTTCATTAAAAATCAAATGCGCTTCGTCAATAAAGATTACCAATTCTGGTTGGCCCGCATCTCCTTTTTCTGGCATCTTCTGATAAATTTCAGCCAAAAGACTTAACATGAAAGTCGAGAATAATTTTGGCTTATCCTGAATATCCGTCAAGCGGATGATATTAACGTAACCTTTTCCGTTTTCATCAATTCGCATTAAATCATCAGTTTCAAAAGATAATTCGCCAAAAAACAAATCACCGCCTTGTTGTTCCAATTCAATGATTTTTCGAAGAATGGTTCCTGTCGTGGCAGTTGAGATTTTTCCATAATTGGCAGCAATTTCCTCTTTACCTTCTTCAGTAATATAATTGATTGTTTTTTTTATGTCTTTCAAATCCAATAAAGGCATTTGATTATCATCACAATATTTAAAGATAACCGCTATGACTCCAGCCTGAGTATCATTCAAATCTAAAATTCGAGAAAATAATACAGGTCCAAATTCAGAAACTGTAGCGCGCAGGCGAACTCCATTCTGTTTAGACAAAGACATCAATTCAACAGGAAATGCAGCTACATTATAAGGTATGTTTATTTTAGCATGACGTTCTGTAATAAAACCTTCTTCTTTACCTTCTTTGGCTATACCGCTAAAGTCTCCTTTAATATCCATCATTAAAACAGGAATCCCAGCATTAGAAAGTTGTTCCGAAAAAACCTGAATTGTTTTGGTTTTTCCAGTACCAGTTGCACCGGCAATTAAGCCGTGGCGATTTAAAGTTTTCAGCGGAATTTTAACATGCGCTTCTGCAAGTGGCTCACCGTCAAGCATTGCGCCTCCAAGTATGATGCTGTCTCCCTTCGATGAATACCCTGTATTTATATCTGCAATAAAATTCTCTTTTTTATTCATGTTTTTATTTGTAATTTAGATTGTTATATGAGTATTGCTTTGTTTTTGGGTACTTTTTATATAGTTTTTTTTAGTAAGAAAAAGCTTTTTTTGATTGAAAATTTAATAAAAAAAA
>Ga0215277_1004_pt1 | contig 124935 bp, 108 predicted proteins | sample ZER3_50Endo4_M4_FD_182619 | JGI IMG/M metagenome (GOLD analysis project Ga0215277, IMG submission 182619) | Enriched cells of freshwater protists from Biology Centre CAS, Ceske Budejovice, Czech Republic - ZER3_50Endo4_M4 | ecosystem: Environmental > Aquatic > Freshwater > Unclassified ... | reverse complement strand
TTCCAATCTTAACTGGATCCATAATGCGTCTCCCAATCGGAATCTTGACGGATAAATTTGGCGGAAAATATGTTTTTTCACTTTTGTTGCTTCTTTGTTCAATTCCGCTGTTTCTCCTTCCCTATGCTGACAGTTTCGCCATGTTCGCTTTACTAAGCTTTTTATTCGGAATGGTTGGAACTAGTTTTGCTGTCGGAATTGGCACATTTTCTCATTTGAGAATTGGAATATTAAAAGTAATCCTAGTTCCCTCACCAGGAATAGAGTTCATAAACACACGACCATTGATGTATTGGATTCTTTCTTTCATAAACAAAAGCCCCATTCCAGACTCGCTGTTGCGTTTTTTGTCGACTGAATTTACGTCGAAACCTTTTCCGTTGTCGTCTACGATTATACTTAAAAGTGTTTCGCTGTGTGAAAGTTGTACAATGATATGCGATGATTCCGCGTATTTGATGGCGTTGTTTATGGCTTCTTGTGTAAGTCTATAAATATTGATTTCGATTAAAGAATCTAGACGTTGGTCAAAATCGGTTTTATTGTAGAAAAGGATTTCTTTTCCAGTTAATTTAGAAAGTTCTTGCGTTAGTTTTGAAAGCGATGAAACGATTCCATGATCACTTAATTCTGGTGGCATTAAGTTGAAAGTTGCCGTTCTTACACCTTTTATAATGTCTAAAGAAAGTTTCTTTAAATATTCTATTTTTTGTTCTGATTTTTCTCTGTCATCCAGATTGATGCTTTCTAGACTGAATTTTAAACCTGTAAGCATTTGGCCAATTCCGTCATGAATTTCTTTAGCTATTCGATTTTGCTCGTTTTCTTGATTTTCAACGATTTTACTTGAAATAATCTTCTGTTGATTGATTTTTTCGGTTGTGTTTTCAAGGTTCAAACGTTCAACTTCACGTTGTGCTTTTTTACGTTCGGTGATGTTGAAACAAACGATTAAAAGTTCCAGTTCGTCTTTTTTGATCATTACAGGAACCATTGATAAATCGAGCCAGATTTCTTTTTCGTCTTTGTTTACAATCTTGATTTCGCCCTGCCAGCCACTTCGTTGTTTTTCGAAAATCAAACGGTCAAAATTAACCTGTTCTTTTTCGTCTTCAGTAAGTACTTCAGAGAATTTTTTGTTGGATGAAAATTTGGTGTAATTTAAAAGTTTGGCGAATTTTTCTCCAATGTGAATGATCGAACCGTCTGGTGAAATTCGGCAATACAGCAAAGTGTTTTCCATCGCATAATTGAGCGATTTTAATTCTTTTACCGAATTTTCTTTGATTTCGCTAATGATTTCGGTGTCGTATGCCAGTTTTAATGCTTTCTTTTCGGAAGATAAAAGCTGGGCAATTAACCTTTCGATTTTCTTGTTGGTTGGTTTGAAAATAAAGAAAAATTCTAAAAGCAGAACAAGTAAAGTAAAACCGAAAATCCAATATTCAATTCGGCGTTGTTCGGTTACTTTTTCGTGTGCTTCAAGATCGTATTGGGTTACAATCTGATTCATTTTCGAAAGGAAAAGCCCTTCGTTTTCTAATATAGTTTGAACTAGTTTTTGATTTTCATAAACTGATTTTTTCTGTTCTAAATTAAGTAAAAAAGAATCGGCTGTCTGCGCAATTTTATTGAAAATCGGATTGATTTCTAGATACAATTTATTTAGTGTTTCGCTTTTTTCTTTTGGAAAAGCCAAGCTGTCATTTCCGTTTTCGAGTGCGTTTTGGTTCTTTTTCCAAAGCTGTAAAACCTCTTTTAAGTGTGAAGTTTTTTTGGCTGTAGCCGAATCAGAAACGTAATGTAAAATCAGTACTTCTTTGACAATTTTCTGGCTCAGCATTCTTTGCTTTCCAGAAAAATTGATAATCTTAGAATCGCTTAATTGCTGATTCAGATTGTATTGAACGAGAAACTGACTAATAATTATGGTTAAGGCAATAGTAAGAAGCGCAAAAAAATACAGTCGACGTAAATTTTTGAAAGTGATTTTTTCTGCAGCTTCCTGATTGCTTTTCTTCATATCTTTTTACAATCCCAAAGAAGCTTTTATTAGGTTTAAATTTTCTTCAGAATAGTTGATTTTTAGAGCTTCCTCATGTCCTTTATCCGACATTTTATCCCAAGTTTTCTTGATGATGTTTTTCAGCTTTTCTTCATCATGTTTTTCAACGAAAGGTTCTAAGTAATATTCTAAAAACACCAAACAAATTACATCTTCTAGTAATTGCGTTTCAGCATCTTTTTTAAGCAGTTTTTTTTCAATTAAGAAAGAAACGCGATCTATGAAAGTTTGGTCATATCCCGCTTTTACTAATATTTCTGCTGTAGTTTTGGCGTGGAATTTTTTCAGCTCTTCTCTCCATTTTAAATAGCCAACACGATCCATTGGATATGATTCACGGGCTACTTTCCAACGGCAGATGTGTTGTGCTTTTGAAGCAATCTGAACTTCTTCTGAAGCGTTTGGTTCAAACTGCATCAGTTTTTCATACATCCTATTCGAATACAATAATTCTTTTGGATATTCGATGTTTTGGTCTAATTCTATATTAGGATCTTGAGCATTTTCAGCATCAATCCATTCGCTTGCTTTTTGAAAAGGTGTATTCATTTTTTGGTTGGATAATAGATTTCAAAGATACGGAATTAAAGTTTTTTTCGCCACGAATTCACGAATCATTGTTTTGTTTTTGCCACAGATTAAAGTTTTTTCGCCACGAATTCACAAATTAAAACGAACTAGATTAGTGAAATTAATGACACAAATTGAACGCAATGATTCGTGAATTCGTAGCAGAACAAAATATTCATTTAATCTATAAAACCTACAAAAACTTCATCTTCGACAATCTTAACGGGGTAAGTTGCAATACTATAATCTTCACCGTTTAAGTTAGAACCATCGACCAATGAAAAAGTTTTTTTATGCATCGGGCAAGCAATTTTCGGGATATCATCTGCAGAACCAGTCATTCCTCTTGAAAGGACCATTTCCATTTTGTGCGGACACGCATTTTGGCAAGCGTACCATTGATTTCGGCGCGCAAAATTGAAAATCGCGATTTGTTTGTTTTTGTATTTGATACAGCCTCCTCGGTTGGTTGGAAAATCTTCTACTTTACCAGCTTTGAACCAAATTGTTGCATCGCTTGCGTGAACTGTTTCGTATTGATTTAAGATTTCTTCCATTTTGATTGAGTTTTTGGTTCCTGTTTCTTAGCCCTCTTTTACAATCATGAGAGTTATGATGGCGCAGTAAAAAGAGGGTAAGAAGGACAGCAAACGTTTAATGATTTTTTTTTTTTTTTGGAGCTCTATGGTGTTTTTGCCACAAAGACGTAAAGGCGCTAAGTTTTTTTCTTAAGTTTTTTAATTTGACTTTGTGACTTTGTGACTTTGTGGCAAGATATTTTTTTAAGACCAGGCTTTTGGCATTTTTTGATCTCTTAACGGAACAAAAGCGATGTTGTCGTCTTTCTCATCAGAGTTTACGAAATGATTGAAACGTTTCATTAATCTTGGTTTTTCTAGAACTTGCTTCCATTCGCACTCGAAAGTGTTAACCATTGTTTGCATTTCGGCTTCAAGTGTTTCGCAGATTCCTAAACTGTCTTCGATAATTACTTGTTTCAAATATTCTAAACCTCCATCTAGTTTTTCTAACCAAGTTGAAGTTCTAATAAGCGGTCCAGCGGTGCGGATGTAATACATTAAGAAACGATCCATGTATTTGATGACAGTTTCTTTGTCGATTTTCTCAGCCAATAAAACCGCGTGTTTTGGATTTGCTCCACCATTTCCGCAGATGTATAAATTCCATCCGCCTTCAACAGCGATTAAACCGAAATCTTTTCCGCGTGCTTCGGCGCATTCGCGAATGCAAGCTGAAACACCACCTTTTAATTTATGAGGAGAACGAATTCCTTTGTATCTGTTTTCTAGTTCGATCGCAAATCCAGCGCTGTCGTCCATTCCGTAACGGCACCAAGCATTTCCAACACAACTTTTTACAGCACGAAGTGATTTTCCATAAGCATGACCGCTTTCAAAACCATTTTCGATTAAGATTTTCCAGATTTTTGGCAAATCACTTAAATGTGCGCCAAATAAATCAACTCTTTGTGCCCCAGTGATTTTAGTGTACAAATCGAATTGTTTTGCTACTTCGCCAATTACGATTAATTTCTCAGCAGTAATTTCACCTCCAGCAACTCTCGGAACAACAGAATAGGTTCCGTTTCGTTGAATATTCGCTAAAAATCTATCATTTGTATCTTGTGTTGTTACGTGTTTGTTAGCAGTATCATTGTAAATACTTGAGAAAATAGAAGCGACAACTGGCTTGCAAACTTCGCAACCATCGCCTTTTCCGTGATGATCTAGTACTTCGTAGAAATTCTCATATTTGTTGATTTTTACCAAATCGAATAATTCTTGACGCGTATAGCTAAAGTGCTCACAAATAACTTCTTTTACTTCTTTTCCTAAAGATTTCTGAGTTGCTTTTACCAAATCAGAAACCATTGGTTTACAGCCTCCACAACCTGAAGTTGCTTTCGTTGCTTTTACAACATCTGAAAAAGTAGCGCAAGATTCATCTAAAATTTTACAGCAGATTGAGCCTTTTGTAACATTTTCGCAAGAACAAATTACGGCTGTATCTGGCAAATCCATTACGCTTCCTAAAGAAGAACCTTCAGAACCGTCGCGAGAACCTAAAATCAAATCTTCTGGATTTTTAGGCAGCGCCATTCCATTATTATAAATCTGAAATAACGAATTATAATCGCTAGAATCTCCAACCAGAATTCCGCCTAAAAGTGTTTTAGAATCTTTTGTAACGTTGATTCTTTTATAAATACCACTTAATTTATTTTCGTAAACAATTGCAGTAACATGTTCGTTTTCGATAAAAGGATCACCAAAACTCGCAACTTCAACACCAATTAATTTCAATTGTGTTGACATATCGATGGTTTCTCTCATGGTTTTGTCACCATTTAAGATTTGCTCAGCAGCGACATCGGCCATTTCGTAACCAGGAGCAACAAGTCCGTAAATATTTTGGTTGTAAAGTGCTGCTTCGCCAATCGCAAAAATAGAAGGATCTGATGTTCGCATTTGATTGTTTACCACAATTCCGCCTCTAACGCCAACTTCAAGCCCTGAAACTCTTGCCAGCTCGTCGCGAGGTTTAATTCCGGCAGATATAACCAACATGTCTACTTTTAACAATTCGTCGTTTGCAAACATCATTCCTGTTATACTTTCCTTTCCGTCAATATATTGCGTTGCTTTGTTAAGATGAATTCCAATATTTAATTCTTCTATTTTTGATTGAAGCATATCGCTCGCGCCTTGATCCAATTGTCTCGGCATCAAACGTGGCGCAAATTCCACTACATGTGGATTCAGTCCTAAATCTCGAACCGCTTTTGCAGCTTCTAATCCTAGTAAACCACCGCCTAAAACAGCTGCTTCAGTAGCACCTTTTTGTTTTATTTTTCTAGCGTAAGACATAATTGCATCTAGATCTTCGATGGTTCTGTATACAAAAACACCTTCTTTTTCTACACCTTCGATAGGCGGTACAAAAGCCGAAGAACCTGTAGCTAAAACTAAGTAGTCGTACGTATGCGTTTTGCCTAAGTGGGTATGAATGGTTTTTACATCACGATTAATATCTGTAATTAACTCAGACGTATTTAGAATAATATTGTTTTGTTCGTACCATTCGGTTGTTGAGAGTGATAAATCATCTGCAGTCTTTCCTCCAAAGTATTCGCTTAAGTGAACGCGATCATAAGCGCGTCTTGGCTCTTCTCCAAATACTGTGATTTGATACTTTTCTTGTCCTGATTTTGCAACAAACTTTTCGCAAAATTTATAACCAACCATGCCGTTTCCAACTACTATTACTCTAATCATGATTTCTTTAATTAAGTATTACTACGCAAATATAAGTATTAATACTTATAAAAATACGTAAATAAAATATTTTTTAAGTACTAACTATATTTAGTGGACTACGTATTTTGTCTTAATCTTTTACGTAGTACGGGTTTTGAATGATTTTTGACTTACTTAGTTTTTTAAAATTTGAAAGGATTCTAAATAAGCATTTCGAAAAAATGTTGTAAATTCATAAGAATTTTACAGGTGTTTTGGAAAAGAAATGCATTTTAAACTGAAATCTCATGAAAAAAATACTCTCAATATTATTGTTGTCAATTGTAATGATAGGTTGCAAAACGACAGTAAATAAAGATTCTGCTGGAACAACTTCAACAATTTCTACAGAAGAAGATTTAAAATATTATTTTAAAGGAACTGGAAATGAACCGTTTTGGGGAATCAAAATAGGGAATGAGGAAATCGTTTTTACATCATTAATCCCAGGAAAAGAAAAGATTGTTTTTCCTGCTGTTGATGCGATTAGAGCAATGGATGCTAATGTGAAAATGTATAAAGTAAGTAATGAAACTACTTCAGCAACTATTACAATTCAGCAATTGGATTGTCAAGATTCTATGTCTGGTGCGATTTCGCCTTATAGCGTTAAAGTAGAAATCAAAAATAATTCAGAATTAGAAGCTAAAAAACTTAGTGGTTGCGGAAAATATTTAACTGATTATCGTCTTCATGATATTTGGGTTCTAGAAGAATTAAACGACTATAAAGTTTTTGCGACTGATTTCCAGAAAGAATTTCCGAGAATCGAGATCAACTCAGCTGAAAATAGATTTATGGGTTACGGCGGATGTAATTCGATAACCGGACAAATCTTTTTTGAGAAAGATCTTTTACGTTTCACGAAAGTAGTTTCGACTTTAATGGCTTGTCCACAAGGGAATAAAGAAGGAGAGTTTTTGAAAGCTTTGCAAAGCACTACAACATATTCTATTGGAAATAATCAATTGACTTTGTCGAATCCTTCGGGGAAATTGGCTGTTTTTAAGAAAGTGGATTAAAGGTTTTGTTTTATTATTGTTTCCCGCAGATTTGGCAGATTGAGCAGATTTTTTTCTGTCATAGATTTTACAGATTAAATTGATTTTTATCTGCTCAATCTGCAAAATCTGCGAGAGATTTTTTAGGATATTTTAATCTTACTCAAACAATTCTTTAGGTTCATCATTTTCTGATTCTTCTTCTCCTTCAATAAAATCCAATTCCAAAGCTTTCACACTTTGAACAGCATTTCCGGCAATACCACGAATTGAACCGTACATTCCTAAAGTATTATGAACTACTTTTTCGATTTGTTTTTCTCTTTGTTTCCAAATTCTCTGCATCGCTCTTTTTTCAGAATCTAAATCACTTTGCATTGTTGTAAAGCCTTCTACAATTCCTTCAATCTGCAAACGGAATTCGTTGCTTGTAAGGAAATCGTATAACATCGACATTTTATCTCCTTTGTTTTCCTGTGCCTGAACCGCTTGATTTATTTGAATTAAAGACTGACGCAAAACGGCGCTTAAGCCTTTAAATTCTTCGTACGTACAAATCCAGATTCCGTCGCGCATTCCCATTCGGTCCATTCCTGAAGGCATAACTTCGGTAACCAAAACACCAATATTGGCTCTTTTGGTTCTAATATCGTTTTTGAATTTTTCAATCCAAGATGGCTGAAACGCTTTTGTTCTCTTGCTTTCGTAATAAATAGAACCGCAATTTTGGTGCTCTCTCGTGTTTACCACTTGAAGACAATCAGCACCATTTGCACCTTTTTTAATTTCGTCAATACTGTCAAGCGGGAAGTTGTTGGCCAACCATTCTTCAATCGCTAATTCCATTACTTCACCCTGCAATTGCATCGAACCTTGTTCTTGCTTGCGTTTCATTTCTTCAGTCAGCTTTTTTTGTTCTTCCAGCTGTTTCTGAAGTTCTTTGAATTTCAACTCGTTTTTATCGTCTTCCTGTTTTCTGATTTTTTCGCGTTCCAAAGCCAATTGCGCGTTTAACTGCTTTTCAGCTTCGGCTTGAATCGCTTCTTTCATTTCCAGTTTTTCGCGATGTAATTTTGCGATTTCACCTTCCATTTTATTCAATTCTCTGATTTTTTCAGACTTTTCAGAGAGTTCTTTCTCCATCAATAACAAACGATCTTTGTTTTCCTCTTCCAGTTTTGCTTTCAGCTTTTCTGAAATTTCTTTCTCAGCGGTCTTTTTTTCGCGTTCCAAACGTTCAGCAAAAAGTTCGTTTTCCTGTTTTTTCTTAGCTTCAAACTCGGATTTCGCTTTTTCCAATTGCTCGTTTTTAAGCTCTAATTCACGGTTTTGTACGTTTGCTTTTTGTTGAAATTCTTTACGAATGCTATCTTCCAACTGATGTTTTAAAACATCATTGACATCGATAGGGGTTCCGCAGTTTGGACACTGAATTGAAGATTGTTCAGCCATTTTATATTAATTTTTATGGAATGGAATTATAGTTTGCTAAGGTATTTAAAAGTTCTGTTTTTTTGCTGTGGATTTCTGTACTAATTTGTAACGAATTTTTTTTATGGCCACAAAGGCGCTAAGGCACAAAGTTTTTTCTCATTTTTTGTTTTCCTGAGCGAAGTCGAAGGGTCGCATGCTAAATCCATACAGTGCGTGTCCTTCGACTTCGCTCAGGAGGACATAACTTTATGGCTATTTTCAAAAGAAAAACTTTGCGCCTTAGCGCCTTTGTGGCAGCAAAAAAGCAACAGCAGATTGCGTTATTTCAGAATGATCATCTTTTGAAGTAATTAAGGAAACATTCGTATATAAATTGACTTTTTTCAATTCCACAAAACCAATTCCAGGATCTTGATTGTTTTTTGCAATATTTGAAGGAACAATCGAAATTCCCAATCCGTTTTTTACTAATTGTACGATTGAGTTAATGTTATTCGCTTCGTGAATAATCTTCGGCGTAAAGCCATAAAAAGCGCAAAGTTCCAACAAAACTTCATGATAATGTGGTGCATAATCCTTATTGAAGAATACAAATGTTTCATCTTTTAGTTTTAAAATATCGCTTTCTGATTTTATTTGAAAAGCATTTTTATTGTAAACCAATGAAAATCCGTCCTTAAACCATAAATGCGATTTTATTTTTGGCGAATGAATGGGCGATCTAATAATTCCCATTTCGATTTTTCCTTGTTCTAAAGCATCGATTTGTTTGGTGGTTGATATTTCGAAAAGTTTGAAATTAACATAAGGGAATTGTGCTTTCAGATGTTTTATTAAATCTGAAATGACTGAAGAATAAATCGAACTGATGTAAGCAATTCTAAATTCGCCTGAAACGTTCTCTGCAATCTTTTTTGTTTTGACAGAAATATGTTCTAAGTTTTGAAAAAGTACTGTTACTTCTTCTTTAAAATATTTTCCAGCTTCGGTGAGTTCTACTTTTTTATTGTTTCGAATGAAAAGTTTGGCCTGAAGTTCTTCTTCTAATTCGGCAATTTGTCGGCTTAATGGAGGTTGTGAAATGAAGAGTTTTTCTGAGGCTTTGGTAAAGTTCAGTTCTTCGGCTACAGCCAGAAAATATTTTAGGTGACGTAATTCCATGATACTTTTAAAGTATTATTAATTGATAAAAATAGTATTTTTAAAGTATTTATGAAAGAAGTAGTTTTGAAATATAAAAATAAACCTCTCGCAGATTTAAACAGATTTAGCAGATTATTAATTTAGATAAATCATCTTAATCATAATAATATTCCAATCATATAATAGCAAAAAGATTCGTTTTATCTGCTTGATCTGCGAGAGATTAAAAAAGAAAAAAAATAGGTTTCACGCAGATTTAGCAGATTTAAGCTGATTAAAACAGATTTTTTTTATTTGAATAGTAAAGAATAAAAAAAAAGAAAATCATTTTGAAATCTGCTTTAATCTCTTTTAATCCCGATAGCTATCGGGAGCGTGAAAATTTTAAAAACAAAGACCATGAAAAAATCAACTATTGAAGAAATCAAAGAACGATTTGACAATGATGTCGAACGATTTTCAAATTTAGAAACTGGACAAGTGGCTACAATTGATGCTACAATTTCTTTAGAATTAATAACTGAAGCTTCAAAACGTATTGTTCCAAATGCTAAGAACGTTTTAGACGTTGGTTGTGGAGCAGGAAATTATACTTTAAAGATGTTGTCTAAAGTGCCGAACTTAAATTGCACTTTGGTCGATTTGAGTTTGCCAATGTTGGATCGTGCTTTTGAAAGGGTTTCGGCAGTAACAAATGGAAAAGTCGAAATAAAACAAGGCGATATTCGCGAAGTAGATTTGGAAGAAGAAAGTTTTGATATTATTTTGGCAGGCGCGGTTTTGCATCATTTGCGTGATGATAACGATTGGGAAACGACTTTCACTAAATTATTCAAATTATTGAAGCCTGGAGGCTGTTTAATGATTTCTGATTTAATCACACAAGATACTGATTTATTGAATGAATATACTTGGCAACGTTATGGAGAATATTTGGAAGGAATAGGAGGGGCGGAGTATCGTCAGAAAGTTTTGGATTATATTGAAAAAGAAGACACACCAAGATCTATGAATTATCAATTGGACTTGATGAAAAAAGTAGGTTTTTCAAAAGTTGAAATTTTACATAAAAACATGTGTTTCGGAGCTTTTGGCGGAATTAAATAAAGTTTTTTTTTGCCACGAATTACACGAATTTGCACGAATTAATTTTTTAGTTTAGAAAAGAAAAATTAGTGTAATTCGTGGCAAAAAAATTATGCTTCAATGGGCATTGGATATTTGTTTCTAAGATTGAAAACTAATTCTGATGGGCCATTTTTCTGCAAATAATCTAATTTTTCTACGGCTTCTTCCATGGTTGGAATTTGTCCTTTTGGAATCCACCACATGGCTGTATGCGCTTTTCCGAATTTCTGAAACCATTCTTTTCGGCGTCTTAAAAATTCGCTGTGAAACGTTTTGTACATGTAATGTTCTAATGTTTCGATACTTTCCCAAACGGATACGTTGATAATAATCTGCTCGTCATTGTATGGATTCAAGCTTGTGGCATTGTAACTGTCGGTATCGTCTTTTAATCTCCAAACAAAACCTTCGCTTTCTTCTGCTAAACGGTTTACAGTATCTAAATTATCTACAAATTCTTTCATTATTGGGTCGTTGATATCGACTCCTTTCATTTTGGCAATATTAATTTCGGCAAGATGATAATGACTCATAAGATTTTATATTTCTGAAGGAGAGGCAATTTAGCTTTTTTTCTGAATAATATGTGAGAGTTTTTTCGCCACGAATTACACAAATTCTCACTAATTTTTTATCAAACTAATTCGTGAGAATTTGTGTAATTCGTGGCAAAGAAAAAATTATAAAATTTGAGCTGTTTTGTAAACTTGAATTGGGCTCGAAACTAGACTTTCAGTATTTTTAATGAAATCTTTCAAGTATGATTGGCTGTTGTGTAAATCTAAACCAGCTTGATCTTTCCATTCTTCCCAAAGGATAAAAACATTTTCAGAAGTGTGTAAATCGTAACGAATACAAGCTCCTTCTTTTCTAGTTTCATTTACTAAATTGGTAATCAAGTTTTGGATTTCAGTTAAATGCTCTGGTTTACTTTTCAAAATTGCTGTAATCGAAATCATAATTATAAGTTTTTAAAGGTTTCTTCTAAATGTTTCGTGTAATTCTCTTTAAAGATAATGATATTTTCTGGTGTGGCACCTTTTTCTACGTCATGGAAATGAAATCCGTTTACGCGTTCCATTCCTGTGAATTTGTTCATTTTGTGGAAGCCAAACATTGCACCGTCATCAACAGAAGTTTCTTCGAAGAATTCTCCTGGAAGCGTGAAAGCCGTTGCAGGTGCGTTCCAGCTTGTGGTAAGCATGTATTTGCGTCCGTGTAAAAGTCCGCCAGTTCCGTAATTGATGTCTGGGTTTACGCGGCTTCTTCCGTCGCTTTTGTAGATTCCGTTGTTGTGTCCTTGTGTGAAAACGTCATCAATATATTTTTTGAAAAGGTTCGGAATTTGAAACCACCAAACTGGTGTGTGATAGATGATTAAATCTGCCCAAACGAATTTTTCTACTTCTTTTTGAAGATCGATTTCGTCTTCAACATGTGTTGTTTTTATTTCGTAATCATTGTTTTTAGAAAGAAATTCAACTGTCCAATCTTGAACGGTTTTATTGAATTTTCCTCCTGAATGTGCGAATTTTTGTCCACCGTTAATTATAAATATCTTTTTCATTTTAATTGTTCTTATGAAAACGGATGTGTGAGGGATAGTAGTGGAAATCCTTTTGTGCCGGGGTTCGGCATAAAAGATTGCAACGGATAGCCCGGCCCTTGGGACACACCCAAATTGTTATACTTTTTGAGATTTTGTTTTTAAACACATAGAAACATAGGTTTTTCTTTCGTGAAAAGGGAATTGAAAGAAACTAGTTTCTAACACATAGCTATGTGTGATTATGCAAGTGAAACGCCTTTAACGACAACGAAAGACTATGTTTCTATGTGTTTAAATATTTTAAAAGAGAATTATTTTATTTTAGCAATTGCCTGATTGATGAATTCTAATTCTGAAGCTGATAAATCGAAATTCATTGTTTTGGCATTTGAAATAGCTTGTTCTGCGTTTCTTGCTCCCGCTAAAACTATTGCAATTCCTTTTTGTAAAGAAGTCCAACGAAGAACTAATTGCGATAAACTTGCTTCTTTTGCGTGTGCTAATGAAGTTAATTCTTCAACTAAAGTTTTTACTTTTTGAAGATCGAATTGGCTGAAATAACCGTTTCTGTGGTCGTTTTCTTTTAATTTGCTGTCTGTGAAATATTTTCCAGTCAGTAAACCTCTTTCCATTGGACTGTAAGCAATGATTCCGATGTTTTCTGCTACTGTAAAAGGAATAAGTTCGTCTTCAATTTTACGATTTAACATGCTGTAAGCTACTTGGTTTGAAGCGATTTGAATTGTTTTTTGTGCTTCTTGAATTTGTTCAACGTTGTAATTACTAACTCCGAAAGCTCTGATTTTTCCTTGTTGGATTAAGCTTTCTGCTGCTTCCATTGTTTCAGAAATTGGAGTTGTAGAATCTGGCCAGTGAATTTGCAATAAATCGATATAATCGGTTTGAAGGCGTTTTAAGCTTTCTTCAACTTCTTTAATTACGTTTGCTTTTGATGAATATTTGTAAACTGGAACTTTTTTACCATTGTCATCTGCGTCGAAAAAGAAATCGCCTTTTCCGTTATTGCTTCCGTCCCAAACTAAACCAAATTTTGTAAGTAATTGAACTTTAGAACGATCTTGACTTTTAATTGCTTCTCCAATCATTTCTTCGCTTAAGCCAAATCCGTAAAAAGGAGCAGTGTCAATTGTAGTTACACCGTGGTCGATTGATGCGTGAATTGAGTCGATTGAATCTTTCTTTTCTGTTCCGCCCCACATGGTTCCGCCAATAGCAAAAGCACCGTAAGTGATGGTTGATAATTCTAGTTCTGAGTTGCCTAACTTTCTATATTCCATGATAGTGATTTTTTTCGTTTAAAATTGATGAGGCAAAATTATACTGTTTTTATGATTCTTATTTGGTATATATTTGTCTTTTTTAGGTATATTTGCATCTTCAAATAAATTGAATTATGAAAAAAGAAAACTTATATGAGCCTTTTACGGTTTCTTTTGAAACGCTGAATGAATATCCAGATGTGGGAGATCGTCATAATTTTTTCGAATTGGTTTATATTTTGGAAGGTACAGGAAGACAATGTATTAATAAGAATATTTTTGAATATGATCCTGGGCATTTGTTTTTGCTAACTCCTGAAGATTGCCATAATTTTACGATTGAAACTGAAACGAAGTTTTTCTTTTTAAGATTTAATGATATTTATTTGAAAAATTCGAGTCTGCAGAATGAAAATATTCAGCGATTGGAATATATTCTTCAAAATGCGAATCACCAGCCGGGTTGTATCTTAAAAAATGATCCTGATAAATGCTTGGTAAAAGTGATGATTGAAGCGATTTGTCGCGAACATAAGGATAAAGATGTTTACAATCAGGAATTGATTCAGCAGTTGGTGAATACGCTGATTATTATTGTAGCGAGAAATATCGCGAAATATTTGCCTGAGCAAGTTTCAATAAGTACAGAAGCGAAAGCGATGGATATTCTGCAATATATTCAGAACAATATTTACTATCCTGAAAAGATTAAAGCGGAATCAATTAGTGATTATTTCGGAATTTCGAATACGTATTTAGGTCGTTATTTTAAGAAACATGCGAGTGAAACGATGCAGCAATACATCAGTAATTACAAAACGAAACTGATTGAGCATCGTTTGCAATTCAGCGATAAGCGTATTAACGAAATTGCGTATGAATTTGGTTTTACCGACGAAAGCCACTTTAATAAATTCTTTAAAAAACAAAAAGGAAATAGCCCGTCTGAGTTTAGAAAGACAATTCGATTGAGCGCTTAGGTTTTTGCAAAAAAAGTTAGATGGAGAGATATGATGCCAAAAAGACAATTGCAATTCATGAGTTGAAACAAATGTCTGACAAAGAGAAATTGGATATTTTGGAACATAATTATTGGTTTTTTGGAGATAAAGAGGGAATAAAAGAATCTATTCAAGAGGGTTCTTATCCCGAAATCTCAGAGTCTATGATTGAAATAATTGATAAAACACCAAAGCCGTTTTTCAATGATGAAACAGAAATATTATTAGTTGATTATCAAGTAGGCAGATTAAAACATGTTACTAATTTATATCTGCAAACCAAGTTAAAAGATTTAAATCCTGATTTTAAAGAGGAGATTTTTGGAGAAATAGAAAAAGCAGGTTTATGTCCCTGCTGTGAATATTTTTCAATTGATTATGGAGAAGACGGTTTTTATGATATTTGTCCTGTTTGTTTTTGGGAAAATGGAGGAGACGGACCAAACCATATGACTTTAGCGGAAGCTAAAATGAATTTTCAAAGATTTGGTGCTATTGACGAAAGATCACTAAAATACGTTGATATAGAGGGCGTAAAGAAATATTTGAAAAAATAAATCTGCCGGATCTGCTAAATCTGCGAGAGAAAAAACAAAAATATCAGTATAAATCCGAGCGCTTTAACTTTCTTTTCCAATAATAAAATCAAAGTGTTCGGTTTTGCCTTCTCTTAAATTATTGATTTCGTTTTTGATTAATTCTTCTAAAGAATCTGCGACAATATCTCTTGACCAAGATTCATTTTGTAGTTCTATAATCTGCCCAAATTTTCCTTTTGAAGCAGGATCTGTGTCATAAACTAAATAATCGCCGTTTCTTCCAGTTGCAAACGGAATCCATTTTGGGTTTGCGTAGTTATTGGTTTGGATTTTTTCGAAATCAATTTCTTGTTCTGGTAAATCTTCTTCGTCAAACTGTAAATCTTGAATTGAATTCCATTCTTCTGCAATATCTTCAAACGGAATTAAATCATAACTCCAATTGTTTACTCCAAATTGAAAAACTGCCGTTACAGGGTCATAATCTACATTTTTAACTTTGTAAAAGTTTACTAGTGCTGGTGGTATTGTAATGTCATCTTCAAGTTCTCTATGTTCTTGAATGTCTTCTTCAGAAATTCCGTCTGTAAGATTATAGTAATCGTTATTAGTTGAAACAATTTTATTGATTTCCGAAATCCATTCTTGCCATAAAGGTTCAAATAATTGGAATTCAGGATCAACAGCTGCGGTTCTTTTCTTTTCTTTTTCTTCGTTGGCTGAAATGCTCAAACTTGTAATTTTGCCATCTTCTTTATCAAACCAAACACTTATTCCATTAAGAATGAAAGCGCCGCTTCGATCTCCTTTAAAAAGTTTTACCAGCTGATTTTTATTGTTTTCGTAGTATTGAAACAATTCTTGTCCGTCAAAAATAAATTCTCCTGTAAAGATGCTTTTTGCACAATAATCATATTCTCTAACTTCAAATTCAATCGCAAGGCTTTCAACTTTATTTCCTTCTTTAGAAAAAGCCATAATGCCTAAATCATCCCAAGTATAGATATGATTGTATTGTTTTTTGATATATCGGGAGTCTCCTAAAGCTTGTTTTAAAATTGTTATATCAATTGGGAATTCAATGTTTACACTGTTAATCTGAAAGCCTGTTTTGGATAAATCAAGTTTAGTCATTTTGCTTTTTTGAAGGTTAGATAATCTTTTTAATTACACGTAATTTATGGGTATGTTTTCTTAATTCAGGATTGTAAATTCCAGTATGATCCAAACGGTCAATACGAACTTTTCCACTTGCGTGAATGATGTAATTGTTTTCCATAATGATTCCGACGTGGGTAATATTTCCTTCATCATTATCAAAGAAAGCCAAATCGCCTGGTTCGCATTCTTCAATAAAACTTAACGGATCTCCTTCAAGCGCTTGCTGTGAAGCATCTCTATGAATTTTATAGCCGTTTAGTTTGTAAACCATTTGAGTGAATCCAGAACAATCGATTCCAAAAGGTGTTTTTCCGCCCCATAAATACGGAGCATTCAAATACATAAAAGCCGTTTTTATTAAAGCACTTTTAGGTTTGATACCGCTGGTTTTGGTTCCTTCAAAATCAAAGCTTGAAATATTGATTTCGCTATTATTTAGAAAAGATAATGAAGCTCCAAGCGGAATTGGAAGCAATAGATTGTTTGGTGCGGTGATGTAGTCAATTAAGTCAGCATTCAAAATAATGGACTCTTTGCTCAACAGATCAAATTGTTCTTTGGTAATTTCCTGATATTGTTTAGAATCTACCCAGCCTTCATAATCATCAAATTGAATTCTTATTTTGGCCCATTGATTATGGCGTTCTAAAATTTCGATATGTTCGCCAAACAAAAGCTGCGTAACAATTTCACTTCTGTCGCTGGCTTCAGCTCGAACGGGTACTATGGCTAAATTGCAAATTCCAAACATTTAAGGAAATTTATAAGTTGAAAAATCAGGAGTTACATTTATAACTCCTGATTTTTTGTGATATTGTTTTAAGCTCTTTCGATAACAATTGCTGATGCGCCACCACCACCGTTGCAAATTGCAGCAGCTCCAGTTTTTGCATTGTTTTGTTCTAAAACATTAAGTAAAGTTACAATAATACGCGCTCCAGAAGCTCCAAGAGGATGTCCTAAAGAAACTGCACCACCGTTTACGTTTACTTTATCGTTATCAAGGTTTAATATTTTTGCATTCGCTAATCCAACAACAGAGAAAGCTTCGTTAAATTCGAAGAAATCTACATCTGAGATTGAAATTCCTGCTTTGTTTAAAGCTTTTGGAAGTGCTTTTGCAGGACTTGTTGTAAACCATTTTGGTTCTTGCGCAGCATCTGCATAGCCTTTTATGTAAGCTAAAGGTTTTAATCCTAAAGCATTTGCTTTTTCTTCAGACATTAAAACTAAAGCAGCAGCTCCGTCATTAATTGTTGAAGCGTTTGCAGCAGTTACAGTTCCGTCTTTTGTGAAAACCGGACTTAAAGATGGAATCTTATCTAATTTCACATTAGTATATTCTTCGTCTTTAGAAAATATAATAGGTTCGCCACGTCTTTGCGGTACTTCAACAGGAATAACTTCATTGTCGAATTTTCCAGCGTCCCAAGCTTTTGCACTTCTTTCGTAAGATTGAATTGCAAATGCGTCTTGTTCTTCACGGCTGATTTTGTATTCAGATGCACATAAATCGGCGCAAACTCCCATTGCGTTGTTGTCGTACGCATCTGTTAAACCGTCTTTCTGCATTCCGTCCAACATAGTTGCAGGACCAAATTTGTTTCCGGCACGCATTTGTACATAGTGAGGAATCAAACTCATGCTTTCCATTCCGCCCGCTACAACAATTTCAGCGTCTCCGCATGCGATTGCTTGAGCAGCAAACATAACGGCTTTCATTCCAGATGCACATACTTTGTTTACTGTTGTAGCAGCAACTTCTTCTGATAATCCGGCAAATAATGCAGCCTGACGCGCTGGAGCTTGCCCAACACCCGCCTGAATTACATTTCCCATGAAAACTTCATCGACTAATTTTGGGTCAAGGTTAATTTTTGAAAGGGCTCCTTTTATGGCAGCAGCGCCTAATTTTGGTGCAGGTACAGTAGATAACCCGCCCATGAAACTTCCGATAGGTGTTCTAACGGCAGAAACGATAACAACTCTTTTGTTCATTTTCTGTTTAATAATAGTTAGTAAGCAAATTTAATGTTTATTTGAATAAATTCAAATTTTGTATTGAATCGAGCTGAATTTAAATTTAGGGTGAAATTTTTGTTAATTCTATTCGTTTGATTGTGAAGTGGTTTTGAAAAAAGATGAAAAAAAACTAAAAAAACTCAAAAAAAAGCTTGTGAGATATGGAATGTTGTTATACATTTGCACTCGCAAAACGGAAGCAATTCCTTGAGCAAGGAGAGGTGCCAGAGCGGTAATGGAGCAGATTGCTAATCTGTCGACGGGTAACCGTCGCCAGGGTTCGAGTCCCTGTCTCTCCGCTTAATTTTTGCCTCGGGGTGTAGCGTAGCCCGGTTATCGCGCCTGCTTTGGGAGCAGGAGGCCGCAGGTTCGAATCCTGCCACCCCGACTACAATTGAAATAATGGTCGCATAGCTCAGCTGGATAGAGCACCTGCCTTCTAAGCAGGCGGTCGAAGGTTCGAATCCTTCTGCGATCACAAAAAACCATTCAACTCGAATGGTTTTTTTGTTTTTATGTAAATACTTTTGATTTTTTTCTTAGAAATTTTAAAGTAACGGTTCCATAGCTCAGCTGGATAGAGCAACGCACTTCTAATGCGTAGGTCGAAGGTTCGAATCCTTCTGGGATCACAAAAGCCACTCAAATCGAGTGGCTTTTTTTTTATTATTCCTTTTGTCAGGAACTTATTCAAATAAAAAAAGACCAAACATCTTTAAACGTTTGATCTTTTATTCTTGTATGATTTTTAAATACCAATAAAGAAGTATTAATAATTGTCAAATTCTCTTCGTTTGTAAAAAGTATCGTCATTACTTTCAGAAGCAAGGCGCGATTCTTCTGTAGGATAATAAGAATTCAATACTCTTCTTTCGTATTCCCTATCAAAATCATTTTGCCAGTTGTATCGGCTTGTTTTTCTAAAGGTATCGTAGCCAATGTTGTTGGCCATGACAATTTTAGTGTCTTTATTTATGCTCACAGAACCAATTGGAATGATAATGTGGCTGTCTCCATCTTTGTAGATAAATTCCTTTCCATTTTCATTCGCAATTGCATCATGGACTTCATTACGACTGTCTTCAATTAATCCTTTGTCTAGATTAATATCAAGATAAACAACGCGTTGCATATCTTTATTAACCCAAAGATTATCAATTTTTCCTATTGTGCGGTTGTCTGCGTCTACAATTTTCCAACCTCTTACATCAGAATAGTTTGAAGCAACTTTATAATCAGAAAGCTCATCTAATCTGTATAAATTTCTATCTTTATTTTCCATAGTTCCTTAATAATTTGCTGTGCTATCTACACTAGAATTGTTTTCGATTTCCATTCTGTTTTCGTTTTGCACTTGATCATCTCTCAAAAAGACATAGTATACAAGTGCTGAGATCAATAGGACTGCTACAATCCATGGCCAAATTGGCTTCTTTTTCTCAATTTTGATTTCTGCCATAACCTATATTTTTTATTATGAATATTTAATTTTAAATAAAGGTACAAATGGGAATAGCGTTCGGAAGTATTTAATTTCAGGCAGAAGTTATACAATTTCCAGTTGGATAAAAAATTGATGTAGAATGGTTTAAGAATGATGATTTCTAAGAATAAATAGATTTACTTCTGTTTTTTGAAATTATTTCTTTTAAAACTAATGTTTGAAAATCTAAAAACGCTTTCGCTTTAAAGTCAATGTTTGTGGGGATTTTAGCTCTTTTAAAAATATTTTATAGTAAATTGCTTCTTCATTTTTAATTCTAATAATAAATAAAAATTTTTACTACGTTCCATGAATGAAGAAATAAAATTATACCGAAACGCCAAGAAAACTAGAAGCTTACTTTTATACGCCATTTCAATCAGTATTTTATTAGCGATTGCACTTTTATACGGTATCGGAATTTTTGATGGAATATTCAAAATAAAATTATCAATTGCTTCAGGCGCAATTCTTTTGATAATGCTTGTTCTGACTTTTAAAATGCTTGTAAACGTAAAAGATAAATCTCCATTAATTCAGATAGACTCCAATGGTTTTTCAGGAAGAACAACTCCAGTGTCTAAGGCTTTTGGGAGAATAGAATGGGCGGATGTTACAGGTTTGCAATTGCAGAAAGTAGGAGGTGATACCTTGGTTGTGGTGACAATTGACAATACAGCAAAGTATGACGGTCGTGTTTCTAAGTTTCTGTGGAAAATGGCTTATGATGAGCAAACTTCAAAATTGAATATAATGTACTCCGCGTCAGAAATTGATATCGATGCAAATAGATTGTACGATTTGTTTGTAAGTCATTCGAAAAAATAAAAAAAGAGCTGCTCAATTGAGTGGCTTTTTTTATGTTTAGATGAAATGATTTTTTTGTTTTGATTTAAACAATTCTGAGAAGAAGAATTAATTCACTATTCTTTTCGCGTTTTCCATCTGATTAAAGCATTTTAAATGAATTTCCAGGCCTTCTTTATATTGTTCAAAAGTCATTCCGTACAAATAGGTTATATTTTCAAAATTGATCTTATTTGAGGTTTCAAATTGTTTTTGAATAGATTCTGATTGGTTGTTTTGTTTTTTATTAGGATTTTGATTTGGCATAAAATGAATCTTTGATTGAGAGTGTGTTTATGTTTATTAGGTTTCTGACGTTAAAAGTTTTATTTTTTCAATTGCTTGTTTGTTTTCGTAAGCTACTTCTACTAATGCTAATAAAATATCGTTTCTGAATATTGTTTTGTTTCTTACATTTCGAATTAATGCTTTACTTGGTGGAGTTTGGCCTTTTTGAACGATGCAAGCAATAGTAAGATCAACATAGGTAACTGGTAAATGCTTAGCTATAAATTCATAAGCTTTTTTATTGTGAGAATTATCTTCTTTAAAATCACTATTATTGATTAATTTTGACATATATTTGCTAATTATTAATGACATGATTATTGGTGTATGTAAATGTAAGAATAATATTATATTTATTATTATCTTTAGTGTTAAAAATATATTTTGGCTATATTTTGGATGAATTTTAATGATGATGATGTATCACGAGAAACTAAGTAAATTCTTTAAGGATAAAGGATTAAAACAAAAAGAAGTTGGGGCAATTTTAGGATTTAGCCCAGCAATGATTGGAAGATATTTACACGGAACGGCTAATATTGGTTCTGAATTTATTATTAGCTTAAGTAAAAATTTTCCGGATGTGGATTTAAATGACCTTTTTGCTTCCGATGAGCAAAATATGGTTAATGAAGCTGGAGCAGTTTATGAAAAACAAACTATTTTAAATGATTTGCAAGAAATAGAAGGTCGTATTCATAATATCAGACTGCGTCTGGCCGACAAAAAGTTTGAGGAATGATAAAAAGTTTTCCCAAAAAAAGCATCTGACAATTCTAATTTAACAACATTAAATTTAACCACTCTAAACAGAGTGGTTTTTTGTTTTAAAACACTTCTTTTTTAATTGATTCAATGCTAATAGGTTAAGTTTTTTTTTATTAAATTTGGTTAACAATTTCTAGCAGTAACCAACATGGAAAAATTAAAAAGACCGGTTTATGTCAAACCAGGAACGGATGATTTTTTTAAAAAGATGCGTTTAGAAGTGAATGAAACGGTCTTAAAAAACTCGTCCTTGTATGTATTAAATGTGGTGAAGTCTCTCGGACTTCTAGCAGTATTTTTTTTGTTCTACGCCTGTATTTTAATTTTTGGGAACCAGACCTCATTACTATTTCTGTTTTATATTTTGTCTGGTATTACAATGATCGTTTTATTTATAAATGCTTTTCATGATGCTGCCCACGGAGCTTTGTTTAAAAAGCCAAAACACAATGAATGGTTTTTGTATGTTTTAGAACTCTTCGGGAGTAATCATTGGCTATGGATGCGACGTCATATAGGTCTGCATCATGCGTACCCAAACGTGCCCGATTGGGATGTTGATATCAAACAGAGCGATATCATTAGAATTTTTCCAAACAGCCCGTTGTTCAATTATCACAAGTATCAACACATTTACATGTGGTTTATTTATCCTCTTTATAGCCTAAATTGGCTTTATATTAGAGATTTTAAAGACTTTTTTGGTACAAAGGATAATTATGTAAAGAAAGTCGTGGATAAGATTCCAAGGCAAGAAGTTTACAGATTGTTTGCAGCCAAGATTATTAATTTAATTTACCTGCTATTTATACCGATGATGCTTTTAAACCAGCCTTGGCATAGAGTACTTTTTGCTTGGCTATTGATGCATTTGTGCGGTAGTGCAACTGGTGTTGTCGCATTGGTTTCAACTCATGTTGATGAAGATGCGCACTTTCCTCACGCAGATGAAGACGGAAATCTTTCTGATACTTGGGTAGTTCACCAAATGATTGTGACTAAGGATTTTAGTACAGAAAGTAAATTGGCAAATTTTTTATACGGCGGATTTACGCATCACGTTGCGCACCATCTTTTCCCGGCGGTGGGGCATACGTATTATCCGTATATTACTCCAATTATAAAACGCTATGCAGCAGAATATGGATTACCTTATACTTCATATCCATTTCATCACGCTGTTCGTTCTCATTTCAGAATGTTGAAAAACAAAGGAGTAAAAGAAAATATTTTAGTGACTGGAGAAATATAGTCCTGGAAAGTATCAAATAAAAAAGCGGTTTTTAAACCGCTTTTTTTATGATTGTACTTAATTTTTAATTTCGGCATTTTGCTTTTTAATGTCTAAATCTTTTAGGAAAGCATCTTTAATTTCAATATTAAAATCATCTTCTTTAAAAATTGTCAGTTTAGATTCAGCAAACTTGTAGACATTAATTTTGTTGCTTTTGACATCAATATATAAATCATACGAAAAAGAATTGCAATCATGCTGTTTGCATCCCCAAGCGTGAAGTATATTGTCTTGCTTTTCAAAAGGAGTTTCTGTATTCCAAGTTTTTACCATTTGGTCGTAATCGGTTCCCAATAGTTTTTTTAATCTTGGCGCTAAACTGCTTTTCGTTAAAAATTGTGTTCCGATGACGCTTTTGTCTACTAAATTATACAAAGAATCTGTCGGGTTTAAAACGGTGCTGTCTGCTTTTAAAGCTTCTGTTTTTATAGATGTTGAATCTGTTTTTGGGACACTTTTTATAATTTCTTTTTTACAAGAAAAAAAGATTAAACTAGTCAATATGGCTGCTGAAACGTATTTGGCTCTGTAATTCATATAACTGTTTTTTAGAATTAATAATTTAATTTACAAAGTCGTAATAATCTAATTTTCATAAAGATATTAAAAATAATGTTTGCTTTGAAAGGAATTTAGGACAGATTATGGATTCAAAAAAGTAAAAAATTAACTTTAAAGAGAAATTACGAAAATCGGTTATTAAGATTTTTTTGTTTAATTTCAATTTTTAAAATTTGTCTGAAAATGAATCACACGTTAAAAACTTTTGCCTTTTTTCTTTTAGGAATTAGCTTCTTACAAGCTCAAAATGAAGTTTATACTGCTAAAGCTGAAGCTAAAATATCTGATACAACTTTTGTAAATCTGAGAGATTATAGCAATGATTTTGTCTATGATATGAAATATGCAACTGAGGATAATTTTCTGAAAACAAAAGTGTACGATTGTGCTGAATGTATGCTTCGTTTAAAGACCGTAAAAGCGTTAATTGCAGCCAATAAAGATTTTCAGAAGAAAGGATACAAAATCAAATTATATGATTGTTACAGGCCTTTAGATATTCAGAAAAAGATGTGGGAGATTGTATCGAATCCTATTTATGTTGCCGATCCAAAAAAAGGCTCCATCCATAATAGAGGAGGAGCCGTAGATATTTCTTTGGTTGATGTAACAGGAAAAGAAGTTGATATGGGAACTTCTTTTGATTTTTTTGGAGCGATGGCCAGTCATAATTTCAAACAGCTTTCAAAAGAAATACTTTCAAAAAGAGCGTATCTAAAAAATACTATGATTAAAAATGGCTTCAATTCATTCGATTCTGAGTGGTGGCATTATAATTTAAAAACAGGTTTAAAAGATAAAGTTTCCAATCAGAAATGGAAATGCAATTGATTACTCAACGCATCTTATATTTTCTTGGAAATAAGTGTTAGGATGCGTTACCTTTCCGTTTAACTCTGAGGTAAGTTCTCTTTTTACAATATAATCTTCAATATTGGTAAGATATTTTACTCGCATAATTGAAATAGGCGACTTTTTCAGTTCTTCGTAGTTATCTTTCATGAACATAAAAATTCCTGTGTTTATGCGGTTATTAAAACCTTTGTCATCACGAATTAATGTTCCGCAATTTTCTTGATTAATATGCATCAAGGTTACAATCTTGCCGTTTTCTAATTGTAAAAAGATTTTTGAGTTTTTATCAAAGCAGTTCGCCTTAATAAAATCTTTACTTTTTTGAATAGACTGTAGATTTAAAGTAGGCAATCCGTCTGTTTGAGCTAATGAAAAGAAGATATAATCAAAGTTTCCTCCAAAATATTTTTCACTCATTAAATACTCATTTGTTACTTTATAGCTTCCAATTGAGTCATTTACATTTACACTATATTCACAAGGTTTTTGGGCAAATGCGGTAAAGGTTAATAGGAAAAGAGTTAGTGTAATTAGTTGTTTCATTGTATTAGTTTATTTTGGTGCAAATTAAAACTATTTTGTTGTCTTTTACATCAGTTGTAAAAAAACAATACAAATTCCCTCCATTTTTTATTTTCCATTTTTTTCTAATGTTTTCTACGGTCTCTGGGAAATTGCGTGTAGTTATATTGGCCTGCTGATTGGCAAGCTCATTTTTCATTTCGTTTTTGTTGTATGAAATGACTTTTTGAATCTCAAATTTTCTTCCTGGAAAATCAATTAAATTCTCAGAAGTATATAAATGGGAATGTTTGTGCAATTTATCAATTTGAAAAGCGATGCTTACTTCATCAAAACCGCCAGATTTCATAATAGCTGCATTGGGTTCGTAAAGGTATTTCTTTGGAAAATCAAAAAACGGATACGAGATTTCTTCGCCTAAAACAAACTCAAAAGTTTCTGTTTTTTCTTTTAAAATATTAGCAGTTTTTAAAGTTATTCTACCTGAATAATCTTTATGAATCTCAAAAAGAAGTTCCTTAACTTCATTTTCAAGCGCTATAATATGAATGTTCTTTACGTTTTTTAATTCTGATAATCCTGCTGAAATATCTAATAACGGAGCAGTTTTAATTAAAATAGAATTTGATTTTTCGAAATAAAAATCAAGCAATTCTGGAACATTCGGCAAACAGTCTTTTAGCATGAAAACTTTGCCTTTACTGTCATTTCTTCGTGAAGGATCAATATAAATCCAGTCAAATTTCTGATTGGTTTCTTCTAATAAATGAATAGAATCGCCAACATGAAAAGTGCAGTTTTCAACTTTTAACTGATCAAAATTTTGTGATACAATGGTAGATAATTCTTCATTGATTTCGCAATGCGTTATCGATTTGAATTTCTTCGAAAAATAATAATCATCAACGCCAAAACCTCCAGTTAAATCAATTAGAGTTTCGCCAGAAATTAAAGAAGCTTTGTAAGCAGCTGTTTTTTCTGAGGAAGTTTGTTCGACTGAGATTTTACTTGGATAAATAATGTTTTCCGCACCAAACCAAGTCGGAAGTTTTTCTTTAGCTTTTGTTCGCGCTTCAATTTGATTTAAAATTAAAATCCAATCCACTTCAGGAAACGGATTTTTCTGCAGCGCCAATTTTGTTGTATCTGCACCAGTATTTTGAATAATAAATTGTTGAATATCTGGATGCAAAAGGGAAATGTTCAAAGCTAAATTCTTTCGGTTAATACGGATACAATTTTATTGTCAGGAAAAAATTCTTTTAAAATCACTTTAATCATTGTAAAAGCTGGAACGGCAATGATCATACCTACAATTCCAAACGTAATACCGCTGATCAAGATTACTAAGAATATTTCTAACGGGTGCGAATTTACGCTTTTTGATGAAATTATTGGCTGACTAATATTATTGTCAATTGCTTGAACTACCAAAAAGCCTATAATTACATAAATTGTCTTTGGCAATATTTCAGATTGAAAATCTTGACCGATCATACTGATCATGGTTAGAATTCCCGCCAAAGTTGTTCCGATAATTGGTCCTAAATATGGAATTATGTTTAGAATTGCACATAAAAAAGCAATTACAAAAGCATTTTTATTTCCGAAGATTAACAATACAATTAGGTAGAGAATAAATACGACAATTAATTGTAGCAGTAATCCAATAAAATATCGGGTTAATAAATGGTTGATTTTTGTGATAGAATTCAGAATTTTATCTTCATTTGAGTCAGGAAGCACTCTTCTTGCTTGATTTTTAAAAATATCTTGATCTTTAATAAAAAAGAAAGTAATAAAAAATACCGATACTAATCCCATTCCCATATCGGCCATGAAATTGATGATTGAATTGATAAATCCTGTAAAATAGCTAAAATCTAACAGCGAAGTAAGTTTAGAATCTTTTATAATTTTATTTAAATCAATATGTTGAATATTAAAGTATTCTTCAAGATGTGTTTCTGTTTCTATAAATTTAGACTGTAAATGTGCAGTATCTAAAAGCGCTAAATTGTTGGCTTGAGAAATAATTAAAGGCACAAATAAAAGGATAAAACCAACAATCAGAAATACAAAAAGGATGATCGTCGTTGAGGCTGCCATCGAATTGCTGAATTTCAGTTTGTTTTTTAAAAATAAAACCAGAGGATTGGCAATTAAACACAATATTAGAGAAACGCATAAGTATACAATAACTGTCTGAATTTCATATAAAAAATATAAAGCGAGGCCAATTATTACGATTGTTGCTAATGCTCTTAAGATTCCTCGCGAAATGGTTTTTGACGTGATCATGTTTAAAATTTAGATTATAAATATAGGAAAAAGCATTTTAAAATCTAGGCATAAACAAAAAAAGCGAGATGAAAACATCTCGCTTTGACTGATTTTTTTGATTCAACTATTGTGCAAATGAGGCTCTAGCTCCTCCAGTTGTAAAAATAGCTGATATTCTGCTTTTTTGTCCATTTGAAAACATGTACATTGCCGCATCATCAACATAATCCATGTAGTTCATTGTCATTTCTACAGGCGTTCCAGAGCAAGTGCTGTAGTGTGGGTAAGCAGGAACTCCAAAGTTTGAAGTATTATGAGTAGGAGTATCTGCAACAAGATCGCTTCCGCAAGTTGCATCTCCCCAAATGTGACGTAAATTCATCCAGTGTCCTACTTCGTGAGTAGCTGTTCTTCCTAAATTAAATGGAGCGTTTGCAGAACCAGATAATCCGAAGTAACGAGAATCGATTACAACTCCGTCAGTTGCAGAAGCACCTCCAGGAAATTGTGCATAACCTAAAATTCCGCCTCCAATGTTGCAAGACCACATGTTTAATTTTGTAGTTGGAGTAGTTGGAGCAAGTCCTCCTTGAGCTGTTTTTTTCATTGCGTCATTTGTTCCCCAAGAAGTCTTAGTTGTAGATTTTCTAATAACTTGGTCTAAAACAAACGAAATTCCGATGTTAGCTTTAACTCCTGCAAATAATGCCGGTACATTATTGTAATCTGAGTTTAAAGCATTAAAATCTTTGTTTAGCACATCAATTTGTGATTGAATTTGTGCAGCTGAAATGTTTTCTGCAGCCGTTCTGTATAAAACATTAACGACAACTGGAATTTCAATTTTTCCATTTACCAAACGGCCTGTAAAACTTGAACCAGCATGTTGTACAGTAAAAGTTTCGATCTCATTCATTCTAATTGCTAATGAAGGATCAGCTTTTAATTGAGCTTCTAAAACTTCTTGTGTTGCACATCCTCTTCTAGAAGCAACACTTGCATCTGGGTTAGCAGATTCAGCTGATTGATCATTTTGACAAGCAAACAGCATTATTGCTGCAAATGTGGTAATAATAACTTTTTTCATAATAACTTGGTTTTTTTGTTATAAAAACGTTGATTGGTTAAACATTGCAGCAATTTTATAACAAAAAAATAATGTAGAAAAATATTACAAAGATTATTTTGTGAGAAATTTTACAATCCCTTACAAACATTGATTCTTACAAAAATTAAATCAAAAATATTAGTAAGTTTTTTCTTTCTTTTTAATTTTTTTAATGCATTTCATCTTGATTATTTGCAGTTTAACGATTTTTTTCGTGTCTGCTGAATCAGTAAAATTTGTGTTGAAAGTGAAAAAAAGCGGTTTTTTAACATTTTTTTATAAAGAAGTAATCTCGTAAAGTGCAATACTAGCGGCTTGAACAACATTCATACTGCTGTTTTTGCCAAACATATTAATATGTACAATTTGATGAGAAAGTTTTAGAAGTTCTTCTGAGATTCCATTGATCTCACTTCCGATTAAAAGTGCGATTTTTTTGTTTTCTGGAATAACGACTTCTCTTAAAGGTTTGCTGTCTGAAGTTATTTCTAAAGAGATAATTTCAAAATCATTATCTAGAAGAAAAGATTGAAGTTCTGTAAAATCTTCAATTACAGAATGCGCCACATGAAGATGTGTACTACGCGAAGTTTTATTGATTTTGCGAGGCGTCAGCGGAATGTCTTTTCCGAAAAAGATAATATTTTCAACTCCAAAAGCTTCAGAAATTCTGAATAAAGAACCAATATTCTGCTGAAAGTAAATATGATCGCATACTAAAGTAATGGGAAATGTTTTTCTTTCAAATTGATTTTCTTCGTGAGTTAACTGCACCTTCTAAAATTTAATTGGTAAAAATATAATTGATAATGTTAGCGCCCATTTTCAGCGCTTTGTCTCTTACGTTTGCGGGATCGTTGTGTACTTCTGGATCTTCCCAACCATCGCCCAAATCACATTCGTAAGTATAAAGTAAAACAAGTTTATTGTCGATAAAAATTCCAAAAGCTTGCGGACGAGTTCCGTCATGTTCGTGAATTTTCGGCAATCCATTCGGGAAAGGAAACGGCTTCTGAAAAATAGGATGATTGGCAGGAATTTCAATTAAATTATTATTCGGAAATATCTTTTTGATTTCTTTTCGAATAAATTGATCCATTCCGTAATTATCATCAATATGAAGAAAACCACCAGCAGTTAGATAATTTCTCAAGTTTGTCACATCAGCATCGCTAAAAACAACATTTCCGTGACCTGTCATGTGTACAAACGGATACGAAAGCAAATCTGGATTACTTGGCTCTACAGTTGAAGGTTTGTTTTTGATGCGAGTGTTAATATTGGCGTTGCAAAAACTAATCAAATTAGGTAACGAAGTCGGATTTGCATACCAATCGCCGCCTCCGCTGTATTTAAGCAAAGCAATTTCTTGTGAAAAAGAAGAAACAGAAATTAATAAAAACAGCAGATATATTTTTTTCATAATACTTTAAAACGAATTAATTAGGAACTTCATTAAAAAAGACAACACTATGACAAGCCACAATAGCAGCAGTTTCTGTTCTTAAACGTGTGTTTCCTAAAGTTACAGGCTTGTAATTATTCTCTAATGCCAATGCAATTTCCTTTTCAGAAAAATCACCTTCTGGGCCAATTAAAATGGTAACGTCTTCATTAGGTTTTAAAACCTCTTTCAACGATTTTTTATCGGTTTCTTCGCAATGCGCAATTAATTGCAACCCATTTTTTTGCTGTTTAATGAAGTCTTTAAACGAAATAGCTTCATTCAATTTTGGCAGAAATGTTTCGTTGCATTGTTTCATTGCCGATAAAATGATTTTTTCGAAACGATCTCTGTTAATTACTTTTCGTTCAGAACGATCGCAGAAAATTGGCGTAATTTCTTGAATGCCAATTTCGGTTGCTTTTTCTAAAAACCATTCAAAACGATCGTTCATTTTGGTTGGCGCAACAGCTAAATGCAAATGAAATTTAGGTTTTTCAGCATTTGTTATAGAAAGCACTTCCACAATACATTTATTGTCAGAAGCCAAAGTAATCTGCGTTTCAAACAATAAACCAAAACCATTGGTAACATGCAGAATATCTGAGTCTTTCTTTCTAAGAACTTTTATAATGTGACGACTTTCTTCTTTATCAAAAGAAAAACTTTCCGTTGTTTCGTCTATATTCGGATTAAAAAATAACTGCATGATTAAAATTCGATTCTTGCTTTAGAAACCACAGCAGAAGTTTCAAAACGATTAGATAAGTATTTTTGGTAGCCTACAATTCCAATCATTGCAGCATTGTCTGTGGTGTATTCGAATTTCGGAATAAAAGTTTTCCAGCCGTATTTGCTTTCAGTTTCTTTTAAAGTTGCTCGAATTCCTGAATTTGCAGAAACTCCTCCGCCAATAGCGATTTGAGTAATTCCGGTTTCTTTTACAGCCAATTTTATTTTATCCATCAAAATTTCGATAATCGTATGTTGAATAGAAGCGCAAATGTCATTCAGATTTTCTTCGATAAAATGAGGATTCAGCTGTTTATTTTTTTGAATGAAATACAAAATAGCTGTTTTCAATCCAGAAAAACTGAAATCTAATCCTGGAACTTTCGGTTTTGTAAAAGGAAACGCTTTCGGATTTCCTTCTTTCGCATATTTATCAATCAAAGGTCCGCCAGGATAAGGAAGTCCCAGAATTTTAGCACTTTTGTCAAATGCTTCACCCACAGCATCATCTGTAGTTTCTCCGATAATTTCCATATCAAAAAAGCTATTCACCTTTACAATTTGCGTATGCCCGCCACTGATTGTTAAAGCTAAAAACGGAAATTCTGGTTTATCATAGCCTTCTTCATCAATAAAATGAGCTAAAATATGAGCATGCATATGATTTACAGCAATTAGCGGCACGTTTAAGGCTAGAGATAATGATTTACTGAAGGAAGTCCCCACCAATAAAGAGCCCATTAAACCTGGTCCTTGCGTAAATGCGATTGCGCTTAACTGTTCTTTTTGTACATTTGCTTTGCGAAGTGCAGCATCTATCACAGGGACAATATTCTGCTGATGCGCGCGTGAGGCCAATTCAGGAACAACACCTCCGTATTGATTATGAATTAATTGATTGGCTACAACATTTGACAATACTTTGTCGTTATGTAAAACCGCGGCAGCAGTATCATCGCATGAACTTTCGATGGCTAGAATAAAAACCTCTGGATTTTGCATATAAAGGCACAAATTTTGAATTATATTTGACAAATCAAATTTTTAAATTTCTTTGATTTAAGCAGTGCCCCAAAATTAAAGAATTTTTATCAAAAACAGCCGTTCTTTGTCTGTTCAAAATAAATTAAAAGAAAAACTAAAATTAAAGAAGCTATCAGAAAAGTAAAGAAAATAATATCACGAACCCTAATTGGGTTGATTTTACTTTTGTTAGCACTCGCTATCATACTATCTCTTCCTGTCGTTCAGACACAGATTGCCAATTATGTTACCAACCGATTAAACGAAGATTACAAAGTTAATATTAATGTTGAAAAAACAGCAATTAATATTTTTGGCGGAGTAAAATTGAAGAATGTAACGATTTTAGATCATCATAAAAAAACGATGATTTATTCGGATATTATTACAACCGACATTGCCAGTTTCAGTAGATTATTAGACGGAGATCTTATTTTTGGAGATTTGCGTTTAACAGGTTTGATTTTTAATCTAAAAACCTATAAAGGTGAAGATGAGAATAATATCAATAAGTTTATACAAGCTTTTGAAGTTGAAGATACTCCAAAGAAAAAATCAACGAAACACTTTTTGCTGACGGCCAAAAACGGCTACATAGAAAAAGGAAGATTTTCTGTTGTTGATGAAAATAAAACGACTCCTAAATTTCTTGATTTCACAAAATTAAACGCATACATCAGCGAGTTTAAATTGTATGGGCCAGATGTAAATACCAACATTCACAGGTTTTCTTTTATGGATCACCGTGGTTTGTATGTTTCTAATTTTGCGGGGAAATTTAGTTATACTAAAAAACAGATTAAAGTTGAAAATCTTGCTATTAAAACTAAAAGATCTTCGATTTATGGTGTAGCAATTTTGAATTATAAACCATCAGATTTTCTTGATTTTACAGACAAAGTTCGATTTGATGTTTTGATAGATTCTTCTTCTATTGCTACAAACGATATTCGTCATTTTTACGACGGTTTAGGTAAAAATCAGCATTTTAAACTTAAAACCAAATTAGACGGTCCGTTAAATAATATGACGCTTACAAGATTGAGATTAAGCGATACAAACGGATCAAAAATTAATGGAACAATCAATTTTAGAAATCTTCTAGGAAGTAAAAGTCAGAAGTTTTCTATGGATGGGAAGTTTGATAAACTGCTTTCTAGTTATGATGATTTGGTGATTCTTCTTCCAGTTGTTTTAGGAAAAAGGCTTCCGAAGGAAATGAAGAAAATCGGTAAGTTTAATATTGTCGGAAAAGCAAAAGTTTCTACTACAGCTTTGGAAACCGATTTTAAAATGGCAACCGATCTTGGGAACGGGCATGTAGATCTCCATCTGAATAATATGGATTTTATTGACCGAGCTTCTTATTCTGGAAATATCATTTTGACAAATTTTGATCTTGGAACTGTTTTAGGCCGAAAAGATATTGGAAGAACTACTTTAAATCTTGACGTAGATGGAGTTGGTTTTACTGAGAAATATTTGAATACTGTTGTTAAAGGAGATATTTCGAAATTAGATTACAATAAATATACCTATAATAATATTGTAGTAAACGGGAATTTTAAGCTTCCTTATTATAAAGGACAAATCGCGATAAACGATCCGAACTTGAATTTAAGTTTTGATGGTTTGTTGGATTTAAGTAAAAAAGAGAATCGTTACGACTTTCATATTAATGTTGAAAATTCAGATTTACGAAAACTTAAGTTTATTGGTGATTCTATTTCGAAATTTAAAGGAGATGTTGTCGTTCAGCTGACTGAAAATTCTATAGAAAATCTTCAGGGAGATATTTTTATCAATGATGCTGAATATCAAAATCCAAAAGCGACTTATGTTTTTGATCAAGTGAATTTGAATTCAAGTTTTGATGCCGATCGTTTAAGAACCATTACCATTAGTTCAAATGATGTTGTCGACGGAAAAATTGTGGGTAAATTTAGATTTGATCAATTGGATAAATTGGTCATGAATTCTGTTGGTAGTTTGTACACCAATTATAAACCCTACAAAGTTAGGAAAGGACAATTTTTGCGTTTCAATTTCCGAGTTTATGATAAAGTGGTTGAAATGCTTTATCCGCAAATAAATATTGATTCGTCTACCGTTGTACGAGGAAAAATAGATTCTGATTTGCAAGAATTTAAATTCCGTTTCAGATCTAAAAAAATTACAGCAGACAAAAATACATTTGATAATATCCGTATTAATATCGATAATAAAAACCCGCTTTATAATGCGTATGTCGAATTAGATAGTATTAAAACGCCTTATTATAAAATACGTGATTTTAACTTGATTAATGTTACGGCAAATGATACTCTTTATGTTCGTTCAGAGTTTAAAGGAGGAAATCAAGGAGAAGATTACTTTAATCTAGATTTGTATCATACAATTGATAAGAATAAAAACAATATTGTCGGAATCAAGAAATCGGAAATGAAATTTAAGGACTATATCTGGTACTTAAATGAAGATGCTGAGAAAGATAATCAGATTGTAATTGATCAATATTTTAAGAATTTTTCATTTGATAATATTGTCTTATCTCACGAAAACCAGAAAATCGATCTTAACGGAGTTATTAAAGGAACAGATTACAAAGATCTGGCACTGACTTTTGAAGATGTTGATATCAATAAAATTACGCCCGTAAATTCCAAATTTGTATTCAATGGTAATTTGAATGGAAGTGTCAACTATAAACAAAACAAAAATGTTTATCAACCCACGGCATCCATAAAAATTGACCATCTCGTCATGAATAAAACAGAATTAGGTACGCTTAATTTTGATATTTCTGGAGATGAGAGCTTTAAAAAATTCACGGTCAATTCATCCATTCAAAATGGTTTTACAGAATCGTTTAGAGCAAACGGAACTTTTGCAGTAGAGAACAAAGAAACCGTTATGGATATGACTTTGAAACTGGAAGGTTTCAATTTGGCCACATTAGGAACTATTGGTGGAGATGTTATATCTAATGTTCGTGGTTCTGTTTCTGGAAATGCTTCAGTTGTTGGAAATTTGAAAAAACCAGAAATAAATGGTCGTCTGTATGTAGAAAAAGCTGGAATGACAATTCCGTATTTAAATACGGATTATGAATTGAGCGATCGAACGGTGATTGACTTAACGAACGAAAAATTCTTGTTTAGGAATAATCAGCTGACAGATACTAAATATCATACAAAAGGTTTGCTGAACGGAAGCATTGAGCATAATAATTTTGGCGATTGGAAATTAGATCTAAATATTACTTCTAAACGATTAGTAGCGCTTGATACAAAAGACAGTGAAGATGCCGCTTATTTCGGTACGGCATTTATAAACGGATCAGCGAGTATAAAAGGACCTGTTGATGCGCTGTTTATTAAGGTAGATGCAAAATCTGAAAAAGGGACTGAGGTTAAGATTCCAATTAATAATACGCAAAGTGTTGGAGAAAGCAGTTGGATTCATTTTGTAACGCCAAAAGAAAAGTATAATCTCGCCAACGGAATTGTTGAAAAAACGAGAGATTATAACGGACTTGAATTAGAATTTGATTTTGATATTACGCCAGACGCCGAAGTAGAAGTTATTCTAGATCGAAATTCAGGGCATGGTATGAAAGGAAAAGGATATGGATCGCTTTTATTTAAAATTAATACTTTGGGTAAATTTAATATGTGGGGAGATTTCCAGGCATACGAAGGAACTTATAATTTTAAATACGGCGGACTTATCGATAAAAAGTTTACCGTTAAAAAAGGAGGTTCGATTATTTGGGAAGGAAACCCGATGCGTGCTCAGCTGAATTTGGAAGCCGTTTATAAGACGCAGGCCAATCCAGCTGTACTTTTGGATAATACTTCTTCATTCAATAAAAAAGTTCCAGTAGAGGTTGTTATCGGGCTAAGAGGAGATTTGGCGAGTCCAGAGCCGAATTTCGATATTCAGTTCCCTTCTGTAAGTAATGTTTTAAAATCGGAGATACAATATAAACTTGATGATAAGGATATTCGCCAGACACAGGCGCTTTATTTACTGTCAACGGGTTCATTTATGAGTACCGACGGATTCAGTCAGGGAGATTTCTCTGGAACATTAACAGAAACGGCTTCGAGTTTGTTGGGAGGAATTATCAAATCGGATAATGATAAGGTAAATATCGATTTAAATTATATTGCAGCAGATAGAAGAACAGGGCAGGAGGTTGACGGTCAGTTTGTGGCCAATATATCGTCTCAGGTAAATGAACGTATTACGATTAATGGTAAGTTAGGAGTTCCTGTTGGAGGAGTAAACGAATCTGCGATTGTCGGAGATATTGAGATCTTGTATCGTGTAAATGAAGATGGTACGATGAACCTTCGTTTATTCAATAAAGAAAATGATATTAATTATATAGGACAAGGAATTGGTTATACGCAAGGAGTCGGTATTTCATACGAAGTAGATTTTGATACCTTTAGCGAGCTTGTAAATAAGCTGTTTAAAAGCCATAAAATCGAAAAAGCTGTAAAAGGTTCTTCTGCAGATCAAATGCAAGATTCTTATTTGAATCCGGATTACATGAATTTTACAAGTAAGAAAGAATCAGAAAAAAATAAAAAGAAAGCCAAGGAAGACGAGGAGAAAAGGAAGAAAGAGGAAGAGAAAAAGAAAAAAGACCAGCCACAAACCACTCCTAACAATAATCAAGGAATGATTCCGGACAACGATTATTAACACTTTGTTAAAAATAGACTTTTATAAAACCATTATTCTCATAATGGTTTTTTTTGTGCTAAATTTAGGCACTCTAATAAAATTTTCCATGTGAGCGGGAAATTCTGATTTTTATAACACTTCATCAGGGTATTGTTAATTTTGACGATTTAATTAAAAAAATACTGTTTTATTATTTTTAATGAAATTTTTTCCTAGAAAAAACTTATTAACGAAAACGTTTGAATTTAACAGAATTTATTAATTTATGATAATCACAACCTGAAAAGTGATGAATGTTTGCTAATTTTACACTTTAATACTTAAATAATGCCAAAAACAATAAAAAAAGTAGGTGTTCTTACCTCAGGAGGAGATTCACCTGGAATGAATGCTGCAATACGATCAGTTGTTCGAACTTGCGCATACCATAATATAGAATGCATCGGAATTTATAGAGGGTACCAAGGAATGATTGAAGGAGACTTCAAAGAAATGGGACCACGAAGCGTAAATAATATTGTAAACAAAGGTGGAACGATCTTGAAATCGGCTCGTTCAGTTGAGTTTAGAACCCCTGAAGGTAGAAAAAAGGCACACGAAAACCTTGTTAAGGCTGGTGTTGATGCTTTGGTTGTTATTGGTGGAGACGGAAGTTTTACTGGAGGATTGATTTTTAATTCAGAATTTGATTTCCCAGTAATGGGAATTCCTGGTACAATTGATAATGATATTTATGGTACAAGTTTTACTTTAGGGTATGACACTGCTTTAAACACTGTTGTAGACTGTATCGATAAAATTAGAGACACTGCAAGTTCTCATAACCGTCTTTTCTTTGTAGAGGTTATGGGTAGAGATGCTGGTCACATTGCTCTTAATGCCGGTATTGGTGCAGGAGCAGAAGAAATCCTTATTCCTGAAGAAGATTTAGGTTTAGATCGTCTTTTAGATTCACTTCAAAAAAGTAAAGCATCAGGAAAATCATCAAGTATTGTTGTTATCGCTGAAGGAGATAAAATTGGTAAAAACGTATTCGAATTAAAAGATTATGTTGAAGCTAATTTACCAGAATACGATGTACGTGTTTCTGTTTTAGGACACATGCAGCGTGGTGGTTCTCCATCTTGTTTTGACCGTGTTTTAGCAAGCCGTTTAGGTGTAAAAGCAGTTGAATCTTTAATTGAAGGAAAATCGAATTATATGGTTGGACTTCGTGAAGATAAAGTAATCTTAACGCCACTTGAGCAAGCAATTAAAGGTAAATCAGAGATTGATAGAGAGTTATTAAGAGTGTCAGACATCATGTCGACATAACCAATATAAAGTTTAAAAAGAAAGAGAAGTTTATTGTGAGGAAATTAGACTTTGAATTAGTGTAATAAAAACAAAAGCAAAAATTTAGTAAAATGTCAAAAGTAAAATTAGGAATAAACGGATTTGGACGTATCGGAAGAATCGTTTTTAGAGAGTCTTTCAATAGAGATAATGTAGAAGTTGTTGCAATCAACGATTTGTTAGACGTAGATCATTTAGCTTACTTATTAAAATATGATTCAGTTCACGGTCGTTTCGACGGAACTGTAGAAGTTAAAGAAGGAAAATTATATGTAAACGGAAGAAATATCCGTATCACTGCAGAAAGAAATCCTGCTGACTTAAAATGGAACGAAGTTGATGTAGATGTTGTTGCTGAATGTACTGGTATCTTCACAACTATCGAAACTGCAAATGAGCACATTAAAGGTGGTGCTAAAAAAGTTATTATTTCTGCTCCTTCTGCTGATGCTCCAATGTTTGTAATGGGAGTTAACCACGAAACTGCAAAAGCTTCTGATTTAGTAGTTTCTAACGCTTCTTGTACTACAAACTGTTTAGCTCCATTAGCTAAAGTTATCAATGATAATTTCGGAATTGTTGAAGGTTTAATGACTACTGTTCACGCTACAACTTCAACTCAAATGACAGCTGACGGACCTTCTAGAAAAGACTGGAGAGGTGGACGTGCTGCTGCAATCAACATCATTCCTTCTTCAACAGGTGCTGCTAAAGCGGTTGGAAAAGTTATTCCAGAATTAAATGGAAAATTAACAGGTATGGCTTTCCGTGTACCTACTGCTGACGTTTCTACAGTAGATTTAACGGTAAAAGTTGCTAAAGAAACTTCTTACGAAGAAATTATGGCAGTTTTGAAAAAAGCTTCTGAAAATGAATTAAAAGGTATCTTAGGATATACTGAAGATGCAGTTGTATCTCAGGATTTTATCTCAGATAAAAGAACTTCTATCATCGATGCTGGTGCAGGAATTGGATTAAATTCAACTTTCTTCAAATTAGTTTCTTGGTATGATAATGAGTACGGATACTCAAGCAAATTAATTGATTTATCTGTACATATTGCAGGTTTAAAATAATAATATATATTTTTGCAAAATCCCGTTATGTAAGTAACGGGATTTTCTTATTTTGTTACCTCTATAATTAATGTAAAATTCACACTTTTAAATTGAGAGTAGAGAAACCTAATTCCAAAAACTAAACAAATGAAATTAATAGTTGATAGTGGATCTACTAAAGCCGATTGGATTGCGATAGATGATAATGGAAAAGTACTATTCACAACACAAACTTTAGGATTAAATCCTGAAATTCTAGACGAGCCAGAAATCATCGACAGATTGAATGACCGTTTCGATATCTTACAAAACAAAAAGAATGCTACGCATTTATTCTTTTACGGTGCTGGTTGCGGTACTGACAGAATGAAAGAGTGGTTAAAAAGAATTTTTCAAGAATATTTCTCAAACGCAATTGTAGATGTTCAAGAAGATACTTACGCTGCTGTTTATGCAACAACTCCAAAAGGAGAAGAGGCGATAGTTTCAATCTTAGGAACAGGTTCTAACTGTAGTTATTTTGATGGGAAAGTATTGCACCAAAAAGTACAATCATTAGGATACATCGTTATGGATGATTGTAGTGGTAACGTTTTTGGAAAAGAATTAATTAGAAAATACTATTTTAATAAAATGCCTAAAGAATTGGCTGTTGAACTTGAAAAAGAGTACGACGTTGATCCAGATTTTATTAAAAATAAATTATATAAAGAAGCAAATCCGAATGCTTATTTAGCTACTTACGCTAAATTCTTGATCAAGCATAAAGACACAGAATTCTGTAGAAAAATCATTTTCAAAGGGATGAAATCTTTCGTTAAGAATTACATCAAACAATTCGATAACTGCAAAGAAGTTCCAGTACATTTTGTTGGTTCTATTGCATTTTACTTGAAAGATGAATTACAAGAGACATTCAATAAATATGAACTTCAATTAGGTAATGTTTTAAGAAGACCTATTGATGGATTAATTGCTTACCATGTCGCTAATCAATAGTTCTGGTTTTATGGAAATTGCCATTATTGCTCATGATGGTAAAAAAGCTGATTTAATTGATTTCTTGATCAAAAATGAGGCTGTTTTACACAATGAAAAAATAAGGCTGATTGGTACTGGTACTACAGGAGGAAAAGCAGAAGCTGCTGGGTTTAAAACTCAAAGAATGCTTTCTGGGCCTCTTGGAGGCGATGCGCAAATTGCAGGAAGAGTAGCGGAGGGAATTACACAGATGGTTTTCTTTTTTAAAGATCCTCTATCAAGTCATCCGCACGAAGCAGATATTAATATGTTAATTCGCGTTTGCGATGTACATAATGTGCCGCTGGCAACCAATGAAGCAACGGCACAATTATTATTAGATGCTATTGCACAGCAATTATAGAAATTTCTACATTAACATTTTTTGGCAAACAAGCCACTTGAACCGTTTCACGAGCTGGAGCGGTTTTTTCGTTAAAATAAGATCCGTAAACGGTATTTATTGCTCCGAAGTTATTCATGTCCATGATGAAGATTGTTGACTTCACAACGTTTTCAAAAGTCATATCTGCTGCTTCAAGAATTGCAGCGATGTTTTGCATCACTTGGTGCGTCTCATCATTAATATTGTCTGTAATCAATTCTCCTGACTCAGGATTGATTGCAATTTGTCCAGAAGCATAAAGTGTGTTTCCAGATAATACGGCTTGATTATACGGCCCGATTGGAGCCGGAGCTTTCTCGGTGAAAATGATTTTTTTCATAATAAAATTATTTTGATTCGAAAGTAGTTTATCTATTTGAAACGCTACGTTTGTTCCATTTGATATCGCTAAGCATACCAGATTTAATTCCAATAAAGAAATTCCAGTTAGAGTTTGTTCCTAATGGTTGCCAGTTAAAAGCCATTCTCCAGCTTAATAAATCTCTTTCAAAACGGAATTGTGTAAAGGTAACTCCTTTTTGAACAAAATCGTAACCTGTAGAAACCCCAGCTTTCCATTTAGGAGTAAGATCGGTATTGATAGAAACCATGATAGAGTTTCCAGAAATAGTGCTTTCTCGTTTTACGTTCGAATATGTTAACGAATAGGCAAGTGTCATATCCCACGGAACTTTTGAATTAAAGAATTCTGTGATAACATCATTTTCAGTATCATTTTCAAACTGGCTGTTACGGCTGTCATTTAAATCGGTATTGGTACCAAACAAATCATCGTCTCGTCCACCATTACGCTGACTTTGAGAATTGGTTTTCTCTTTTTTGTCGCCCTTATTCGAGAATGAATAGTTTAAAGTCACGTTTGCACTCGTCATTCTAAACAAACTTCCTCCATTGTCAATGTTGAATTTATCAATTTTGTTACCACCATTATCAATCGCGTAAGGATCTAATGTTGCACCAAAGTTCATATTCATTTTATTGTCGAAAAACTGTGTTCCACCACTAACTAATACAGGCTGCCATCCAAAAGTAGATTTTCCGTCCGCATTGAAATTATAGCTTGTGCTGAAGTTTAAGTTGTTTAACAACATTATCTTTTTAGGCTCTGTTTTTGTGCTGTCACGATCTCTCACTTTAGCTTCAAAAGTGTTGCTCAAAGCAAAACCAACAATGTTTGAATTGTCTTTTCCAGGCGCTCCAAATAAACCGTTTTCAAATCTTGTGTACTGAGAAGTAATTATACCAGAGGCATCGACTGCGTAGGTATCGTAGTATTTTTCAAAACTTGGCGTATAAGCATAAGTAACACTCGGACGCATTACGTGTCGAATAGATTGAATTCTTTTATCATCTCCAAAATTAAAGGTTCCGTAAATCGTCGTACCTAAATTGGTGCTGAAATTGTAAGTTCTAAAAGAGTCAAAACCATTTACATTTTGATTAACTGTTTGCGCAGAAGACGGGTCGTAAACCTTCTGAATTGTTTTGTTAACCCATGTTTCTTGGTAAGTTGTAGATGCTCCAGCACTAAAATATTTGAAAATTTTAAAGTTAGTGCTCAACGGAATTGTATGCTGCATTCCTAATTGAGCTTCGTCAAACATTTGAGGTTTGAAAAACAAAGAATCTTTTGTTTTAAAATAGTTTTTACCGCTTACATTATATTGTAAGTTGATGTTTTTAATTAATCCTTTCTTTACACCATCTTTTCCAACAAAAGGATATACACGGTCAATACTTCCTTGTAAGGATGGAAGAGTCATAATAATGTCTTCTGTCTGCGTATTCTGGCTGTGAGTTGCAGATAACGAAATACGTGAACCAGGAATAGTATTAAACGTTTTGTTGTATGAAATAGACGAACTTAATGTGTTATTCAAGTTCGATCCAATATTTGCTTGGTTGATAGATTGTTTGAAGTACTTGCTACTACCCATGTTAACGGAAGCAGAGAAAGTTGAATTAGGGTTTGATTTTGTGTCTTTAGAATGTGACCACTGAATGTTGTAAATGCTTTGTTTTGAGTAATCTGGATAACCGCGTTCGCTGCTAATTAAATTTTCGAAACGAATATTAACATTTCCTCTATACTTGTATCGTGTAGCATACGCCGATTCAAATCGCATAGCGTAACTTCCATTTGTATAATAATCTCCGAGGACGGTCAAGTCGTAATTATCGCTTAAAGCAAAGTAATAACCTCCATTTTGTAATGAAAATCCACGGGTGTTAGAGTCGTTATAACTTGGAATAATAATACCAGAAACACTTTTTTCTTTGCTTAACGGGAAAAAACCATAAGGCAATGCAAGAGGTGTAGGAACATCAGCAATTACCATTTGCGTTAAACCAGCAACAATTTTTTTACCAGGCACAAATTTTATTCGGCTAGTTTGAAAGTAGTATTCAGGATTGTCAATATCTTGGGCAGTCGTTATACGCGCACCTTTTAAGAAATAAACGGAGTCATTTTCTTTTTTGGTAACAGAAGCTTTAATGTTTAGCTCTCCCTGCTTTGTTCTCGAATTATAAATTAAAGCCTTTTTCGTTTTAAAATTAAAGCGAATAGAATCTGGCTGAACTTCACTCGATCCTTGTTTGAAGTTAGGATATTGACTTAAGACACCTGCAGAATCTTTTATTCTTCCTGCGTAAACTTCATCTTTTTCATAATTAAGCACGATTATACCCGATTTCAATTCGACATCCTTATAGTATAATTCGGCTTCATTATATAAAGTGATCAGCTTTTTTTTCTGATCAATTTTAGCATAATCTTTTGCTACATATCGTACTTTCCCATCCAAAAAAGTCTTTTTTGGTTTGACAGTATCAAGTTTTATGGTGTCTGTAATCGCAGTGGTTTCTTTATCTGTTTGTTTTACAGCAGGTAAAGGTTTTTTTTTGTTTTTTATTTCTTGCGAATATACATTACCACAACCTATAGTTAGGAAAAATGATATTAAAACGATATTAAATAAGTTTGTATGCAAAGGTTTAAATGCTATTTTTGTAAAATTATGGCTTGTTTTTTGACATGTCAAACTTACATATAATTTTTTGGCAAAAATAATCAATTCTAAAAATTATAACAGCTGCATTTTATTAAAATTAACTTTTAGATTTATGAATAGAATTAACAAATTTAAGGTAATATTTACTTTATTTCTAATAATATCGTCCTTTTGTGCTCATAGTCAGTCAAATGTGTTTAAGGTTACGCTTGACGCTGGACACGGAGATCATGACTTTGGTGCTGTTTATAGCGGACGAATTGAAAAGAATATTGCTTTAGCTATTGTTTTGAAAGTGGGGAAGATTTTAGAACTTAATCCTAATGTTAATGTAATTTATACTCGTAAAACAGACGTTTTTATAGATTTGGTTGAAAGAGCTAACATTGCCAACAGAGCAAATTCAAATATTTTTGTTTCTATTCACTGTAATGCTAATAAAAATACAGCAGCCGACGGAACCGAAACGTATGTAATGGGTTTAAGTAAAGTAGCATCAAATCTTGAAGCTGCGAAAAAAGAGAACTCGGTAATTACATTAGAAAAAGACTATAAACGTAAATATGAAGGTTACGATCCAAATTCTCCAGAATCTATGATTGGTATGACTTTAATGCAGGAAGAATATTTAGATAATAGTATTACGCTTGCAACTAAAATCGAAGAGAATTTTGAGAAATTAGGAAAAAAACTTCGTCACGGTGGAGTAAAACAAGCTCCTTTCATGGTGCTTCATAAAGCATATATGCCAAGGGTTTTGGTAGAAACAGGATTTGTATCTAACCCGACAGAAGGAAATATTTTGAATTCTGAAGAAGGTCAGGACGATATCGCAAAAGCAATCGCAGAAGCAATTTTAAGTTATAAACGTGAATATTTTGGGTCAGGAGCGGAAGCTACTGAGAGTCGGCCCATAAGAGATACTACTCCCGCAAAACCAAAAACAGCTACACCAGTTGCAGTGGTAAAAAGTGCTCCAAAAGGAACTTTTTTTAAAGTACAACTTATTGCAAGTATTAAAAAAACGCCTTTAGAGCCTAAAAACTTTAAAGGACTGAAAAATGTAACGATGGTATACGAAAATAATATTTATAAATATTTCTACGAAGAAACTCCAAGTTACGAAACAGCACAAAAATATCTGCAAGAAGCTAAAAGTAAAGGATATGGCGCTGCATTTTTAGTAGCAACTAAAGATGGTGAAAAAATCAGTATTCAGGACGCGATTAAATAATAAGCGCAAGTTCGAATATTTATATTAATTTTGTACAAACACTTAGAATTTTGAAACTAACAAGAGAAATTAAAACGGCTATATTAGTCATCGCATCTATTTTATTATTTATCTGGGGATATAGTTTTTTAAAGGGAAGAGACCTTTTTACAAATTATACTATATTATATGCTGAATATGATAATGTTGAAGATTTATCTCCATCAGCTCCAGTAACCCTTAATGGACTTGCGATTGGTAAAGTAAATAAAATTACAATTGATGAAGTAACTGGTAAATTATTAGTAGAACTTCAACTTAAAACAGATTTTCCAATCTCTAAAACGAGTACAGCGGCGATCTATTCTCCGAGTTTAATCGCAGGAAAACAAATTAAAATTATTCCAAATTTTGCTGATAAAAATTTAGCGGAAGACGGACAAAAATTAACTTCTTCTGTTGAATTAGGATTGACTGAATCATTAGGAGGAAAAATTGAACCAATTCAGCAAAAGCTTGATAAAATGCTTTTGAATATTGATAATTTGGTAACAGGATTGAATAATACTTTAGATAAAAATACTCAAGAAAATCTAAAGAAAACAATTGCTGAGTTAAGCCAGACAATGCAACAATTTCATAAAGCTTCTGGAAGTCTTAACAATATCTTGGATACTAATAAAGGACAAATTAATGGAATGGTTTCGAATTTCAATAAAATGTCTGGTAACTTCAATAAAATTTCAGATTCATTAAACAAAGCAGATTTAGGAAAAACAGTTCGTAATTTGAACCAGACTTTGGCTAAAGTAGATGTTTTAATGAGTAATTTGAATTCTGGAAAAGGAACGGCAGGCAAAATTTTGCATGATGAGGCATTGTACAATAATTTAGCGAAAACTTCAAAAGAGCTTGAATTGTTATTGCAAGATGTACGTCTTTATCCAACTCGTTACGTAAACGTTTCTCTTTTTGGAAAGAAAAATAAACCATACGTAGCACCAACAGAAGAAACAAACTCAACTGATAAAAAATAGTTATAAATGAGTTATTTAGATAATATTTTATTCGCAGTACTTCTTATAGTAGGTTTCGGTTTTTTTGCAGCGAGCGTAAAAAAAATCATCCGAAATATTAATTTGGGAGTCGATGTAGATCGAAAAGATAATCCTAAAGCTCGTTGGAAAAACATGGCATTGATTGCTCTTGGACAATCAAAAATGGTGAGACGCCCTGTTGCAGGAATCCTTCATATTTTTGTATATGTAGGTTTCGTGATAATTAATATCGAATTATTAGAAATTATTATTGATGGACTTTTTGGAACACATAGAGTTTTTGCGCCGTATTTAGGTGTAGTCTATGATGTTTTAATTGCTTCATTTGAAATATTAGCAATACTTGTAATTATTGCTGTAGTTACTTTTTGGATTAGAAGAAATGTAATTCGCTTAAAGCGTTTTATTAATTCTGATTTAAATGGTTTCCCTAAAAGTGATGCAAATTACATTCTGTATTTTGAAACAGTTTTAATGATTCTGTTTTTATTGATGAATGCTTCAGATTTGCATTTACAGAATGTTCCTGGAGGATATTCTCATTTTCATAAAGCAGGAAGTTATCCGATAAGCCAATTTATTGCACCAATTTTTAATGGTACATCTAATGAAGCAGTTGGATTATTGTTTGAAGTTTTTTGGTGGTTGCATATTGTTGGTATTTTAGTTTTTATGAACTATTTATACTTCTCAAAACACTTGCACATTCTTTTGGCTTTCCCAAATACGTATTTTGCGAACTTAAAACCAGAAGGACAATTTGATAATTTGGCTTCAGTTACAAAAGAGGTAAAATTAATGATGGATCCAAATGCAGATCCGTTTGCGGCTGCTCCGGTTGATGAAAATGCAGCTCCTTCTAAATTTGGTGCAAGCGATGTTCAGGATTTAAACTGGGTTCAGTTGTTAAATGCTTATACGTGTACAGAATGTGGACGTTGTACTTCTTCTTGTCCGGCAAATCAAACAGGTAAAAAATTGTCTCCACGTAAAATTATGATGGATACAAGAGATCGTTTGACTGAGGTTGGTAAAAATATCGATGCTAATAAAGGTGTTTTTGTTCCAGATAATAAATCACTTTTAAACGATTATATTACTCCAGAAGAATTATGGGCATGTACTTCTTGCAACGCTTGTGTTGAAGAATGTCCAGTAAATATTAGTCCGTTGTCTATTATTATGGATATGCGTCGTTATTTGGTGATGGAACAAAGTGCTGCTCCAATGTCATTAAACGCTATGATGACTAATATTGAAAATAACGGTGCGCCTTGGCAATACAGTCAGCAAGACCGTTTAAATTGGAAAAACGAGAATTAATATTTATTGTTTAATCGGTTAGTTGTTTAACCGTTTAATCGATTTTAAAATAATATTTCGGTTTTTATAGAATTGTCATTTTGCTTGTAGCAATTAAACAATTTCACGATTAACCGATTAAACAAAAGTGAGAGAGATGTCAGAAAATTTAGTAGTACCAACAATGGCAGAAATGCTTGTCGAAGGAAAACAACCAGAGGTTTTGTTTTGGGTAGGTTGCGCAGGAAGTTTTGATGATAGAGCAAAAAAAATTACTAAAGCATTTGTACGAATTTTAAATCGTACTAATGTTTCTTTTGCAGTTTTAGGTACAGAAGAGAGTTGTACTGGAGATCCTGCAAAAAGAGCTGGAAATGAATTTTTGTTTCAAATGCAAGCCATGATGAACATAGAGGTTCTAAATGCTTATGAAGCGAAGAAAATTGTTACAGCTTGTCCGCACTGTTTTAATACACTTAAAAATGAATATCCTGAATTAGGAGGTAATTACGAAGTTATTCATCATACAGAATTTTTGAAATCGTTAATTGATGATGGAAGATTAACTGTTGAAGGCGGACAATTTAAAGGAAAAAAAATCACTTTTCACGATCCTTGTTATTTAGGAAGAGCAAATAAAGTTTACGAAGCGCCTAGAGATTTAATTCAGAAATTAGACGTTGAATTAGTTGAAATGAAACGTTCTAAAGCAAACGGATTATGCTGTGGAGCTGGTGGAGCACAAATGTTTAAAGATGCTGAACCTGGAAATAAAGAAGTAAACGTTCTTCGTACAGAAGATGCTTTAGAAACTAAGCCAGATATTATTGCTGCTGGTTGTCCGTTCTGTAATACAATGTTAACTGACGGAATTAAACACGCGCATAAAGAAGGAGAAGTAAAAGTGATGGATGTTGCTGAATTAATTGCGAATGCACAAGATCTATAATTTTTTTAAGATTCTAAGATACTAAGGTTCTGAGATACTAAGTTTTTAAACTTGAAACCTCAAACTTTCAGAAATCTAAAATCAACAATCTAAAATCTAAAATTAAAATGTATATACCTTTTGAAAATTTACCAGGTGAATCTAGAATTTGGATTTACCAATCTAACAGAAAGTTTTCTGAGGAAGAGTTTTCTGAAATAGAAACTGATTTGAAAGCTTTTGTAGAACAATGGGCTGCACACGGCACAAGTCTAGAAGCTTCATTTTTATTGAAATACAATCGTTTTATTATATTGGCAGTTAACCAAGATGTTCAAGCTGCTACGGGATGTTCTATTGATAGTTCTGTTGAATTTATTCAAGAATTAGAAAAGAAATATGACGTTGATTTATTAGATAAAATGAACGTTACTTTTAAACTAGGAGAACATATTGCTCACAAACCATTAATTGATTTCAAGAAAATGGTTAAAGATAAAGCGGTAACAGCGAATACAATCGTATTTAATAATTTGGTTACCAATATCGAAGAGTTTAACGATGCTTGGGAAGTTCCTGCTGGCGAGAGTTGGCATAGTAGATTTTTCTAAGATTTATTTGTAAAATATTTTAAAGGCATGAAATTTAGATTTTGTGCCTTTTTTTGTGGTTTAAAGTTCGTGTTTCAAGTTTAGTAGTGTCGCATTGTTTAAGGAAACTCAATTTCTGATGTAAAACAAAAGTTCTAATCTAGCCCCGATTGGAGCGGTATTCTTTTATGGCGGGGTTCGCCATAAAAGATATAGCGGAAAGCGGGACAACTGTTCTTTTTTACTACTAATGTTGTGCTTCTTAAAAATAATATTAACTAGGATTAATCTAATTTTGTCAAAAAACTAACAATTTAAAAGCCTGATGAAACGCTATTTTTGAGTATTTTCGTAGAATTAAATTTAATCCATGAAAATAGCAATAGTTTGTTATCCTACTTTTGGAGGTAGTGGTGTAGTAGCCACCGAGTTAGGTCTCGAGTTAGCCAGAAGAGGACACGAAATACATTTTATCACATACAGCCAGCCAGTTAGATTGGCACTTTTAAACCCGAATGTTCATTACCACGAAGTAAATGTTCCGGAATATCCATTGTTTCATTATCAGCCTTATGAATTGGCTTTGTCGAGCAAATTGGTCGATATGGTTAAATTGTACAAAATAGAGCTTCTACACGTGCATTATGCTATTCCTCACGCTTATGCGGGTTATATGGCAAAGCAAATGCTGAAAAATGAAGGAATTAATCTTCCGATGATTACAACGCTTCACGGAACAGATATTACGCTTGTTGGAAATCATCCGTTTTACAAACCTGCGGTAACTTTCAGTATCAATAAATCAGATTATGTGACTTCGGTTTCTCAGAGTTTGAAAGATGATACTTTGAAATTATTCAAAATCAAGAATAAAATTAAAGTGATTCCGAATTTTATTGAATTGGATAAAGTAAAGAAAGATCCAACAGCACCTTGCCACCGTTATGTAATGGCAAATGAGGACGAACGCATCATTACGCATATTAGTAATTTTAGAAAAGTAAAACGTATTCCGGATATTATTAAGATTTTCTATAATGTTCAAAAAGAAATTCCGGCTAAACTGATGATGGTTGGAGATGGGCCTGAAAAAGAAAAAGCTGAGATTTTATGTCAGGAATTGGGAATTTTAGATAAAGTTATTTTCTTTGGAAATAGCCATGAGATTGATAAAATCTTATGTATGACCGATTTGTTTTTGCTTCCTTCTGAAACGGAAAGTTTTGGTTTGGCGGCTTTAGAGGCAATGGCATGTGGTGTTCCAGTAATTTCTAGTAATTCTGGAGGTTTGCCTGAAGTTAATTTTGATGGGTTTTCTGGATACTTAAGTAACGTTGGTAACGTAGAAGAAATGGCTCAAAATGCATTGAAAATCTTGAAAGACGATGCTGTTTTAAGTCAGTTTAAAGCAAATGCTCTAGAAGTGGCGAGAAAGTTTGATATCAAAAATATTTTGCCGAAATACGAAGCTTTATACCAAAAAGCGGTTGACGATTATAAATATGAAAAGCATTAATTTAAAAGGATAAGAATGAAAAAAGTAATTTCTGTTTTAGCGATTTTTGTTTTGGTTTCGTGCGGAGTTAAGAAAGTTCAAAGTTCGAATCCGTCGTTGTATGAGGTTTTGACAACACAAACAGACGGCGGAGGAAATATTAAATTTTTTGAAATTTTGACTGAACCAAATGAAATCAAAATGCTTGAAAACGATCCGAATTTGGCTCATAAAATGAAAGATCCAGATGTTCAAGATTATAATTATGTGATTTTGAATATGGGCGAAAAAAATACAAGCGGTTATTCTATCGATGTCGAAAAAGTAGAAGAAACAGATAAGAACATCATTATCACTGTAAAAGAAAATAGCCCGGCAAAAGATGTCATGACAATGCAGGTTATTTCATATCCTTATACAGTTGTAAAAATTCATTCTAAGAAAGAAATTATTATTAAATAAAATAAATAGGAATTGGCTTCGACTCCGCTCAGCCTGACATTGATTGTTTCTTAGGAAGCGATTTCAAAGTTTGTCAGGCTGAGCGGAGTCGAAGTCTTTTTTAATTTCTTTTGAAAACATAAAAAAAACCTGTCGCTTTTAAACGACAGGTTTCTTCTTACAATTATTTTTTATTTTTAATTAGAATCTGAATTTAACGCCTAAACCAACGTCAAATCCAAAATTATCGTCGTCATAGTATCCAGAACCAATTTCAGGTCTTGCATCTAATGATAAAGTAATTGGCACTTCGTCAAATCTGTATTCAATACCAATATCTCCAGCTGCAAAAACATAAGTTCCGCTATCTTTATATCTGTAATTGTTACTGTAGTAATCGTAATTCCAAGAAGCTAAACCTCCACCGACACCAGCGTACCAGTTAAAACCTCCGTCAATGTTCCAAACCCATTGGTAAAGTGCTACTCCTTTTACGGCGTCAACATCTCTACTGTTTCTCCAGCCTAAATCGAACTCTAGTCTGTTTTTTTGATTTAATCCTAATTGGTATGATATTTCTCCTCCAAATCCGTTATTGTCCCCCAAACGTAATCCTAAAGCGTGTTTTGAAATTTCTTGTGATTGAGCCGTAAATGCTAAACCAAGAAGCATAATGGCAGATAAAAGTATCTTTTTCATAAAAATGGTTAATTAATTTTTTTCAAATGTATTATATCAGTCAAATAGAGAACGTATAATATTTTTGAAAATTGTTATATAATTTACATTTTCAGGAATTTCGATAGTTAAAATTCTTAAAAAACTGCTTCTGAGGTCTTTATTTTAGGATTATCGAAGAAATAAGCTGTGAAGTGATCAAATCTTCCATTTCTAAAAGATTTTCTTCTTCTGCAAAATTACTGGCTTTGTAAGAAAATAATTTCCAACGCTTTTTATGGTATTCTAAAGCGGTTAAATTTTCTACCCAGTCACCAGAATTAAGATATAAAGTAGAGCCATGTTTGTTTTCTTTGGTCATGATTTTTGGTTCATGAATATGTCCGCAGATTACATAATCGTAATTTTTTTCGATAGCTAAATCAGTTGCTGTAGTTTCAAAATCAGAAATAAATTTTACGGCTTTTTTTACGCTTGCCTTAATTTTTTTAGAAAAAGAATACGGTTCGCGTCCTAGTTTTGCCAAACACCAGTTGACAAATCGATTCGTTAAAATTAAATAATCATAACCTAGTCCGCCCAGTTTTGCAATCCATTTTGAATGCTGAACTGATGCATCAAAAACATCTCCGTGAAAAATCCAGGCTTTTTTATCGTCTAATTCTAAAACTAATTTGTCAACAAGAGAAAAATTTCCCATGCTCATATCACTGAATTTTCGAAGTATCTCATCATGATTTCCAGTAATATAGTAGACTTTTGTTCCCTTAGAAGCCATTCCGATTATACGCTGAATAACTCGTAAATGTGCTTTAGGAAAATAAGATTTACGAAACTGCCAAGCATCAATTATATCGCCATTTAAGACTAAAGTTTTGGGTTTAATGCTTGAAAGATAGTTGTTTAATTCTTTAGCATGACTTCCGTAAGTTCCTAAGTGAACATCAGAAAGAATGACCAATTCGACATTTCTTTTTTTCAATTTTTCTTGATTTGAAGTTTTACAAATGAATGAAAATTTGTGAAATTTGATTTTATTAAAAGGTTATCAAAAAGCGGGTAATTTTACCAAATTGTGATTTTTATTCCGTTTAATGTTTCGTTAATAATACCAGTTTTAAATTTTTTAATTTAATTCATAAAACTTACATTTGCTCAAAACAAAACACAATGGCAGGAAATAGCTTCGGCACACTATATAAAGTAACTACATTTGGAGAATCTCACGGTGAAGCTTTAGGCGGTATTATCGACGGATGCCCTCCGGGAATTCAATTAGATTTTGAAGCAATTGAAGTGGATATGGCAAGAAGAAAGCCAGGTCAGTCGGCAATTGTTACGCAAAGAAAAGAACCAGACAGCGTTCAATTCTTATCAGGAATATTTGAAGGAAAAACAACTGGAACTCCAATTGGTTTCATTATTCCGAATACCAACCAGAAATCAGATGATTACTCTCATATAAAAGATAACTACAGACCAAGCCATGCTGATTATGTTTACGATCAGAAATATGGTTTCCGTGATTATCGTGGTGGCGGAAGAAGTTCTGCAAGAGAAACAGCAAGTAGAGTAGTGGCAGGTGCAATTGCAAAACAAATGTTGCCTGAAATTAAAATCAATGCTTATGTGTCTTCTGTTGGTCCAATTCATTTAGATACACCTTATCAAGAATTGGATTTTTCTAAAATTGAAAGCAATCCAGTACGTTGTCCAGACGAAAAATCTGCAGCAATTATGGAAGAATATATTCGTGATATCCGTAAGCAAGGAGACACTGTTGGAGGTGTTGTAACTTGTGTAATTCAGAATGTTCCTGTTGGTTTGGGAGAACCTGTATTTGATAAACTTCATGCAGAATTAGGAAAAGCAATGCTTTCTATCAATGCTGTAAAAGGTTTTGAATACGGTAGCGGTTTTTCTGGATCTGAAATGAAAGGAAGCGAACATAATGATTTATACAATCCTGACGGATCTACAAAAACAAATCTTTCTGGAGGAATCCAAGGTGGAATAAGCAACGGAATGGATATTTATTTCAGAGTTGCTTTCAAGCCAGTTGCAACTATTATGCAGACTCAAGATTCTTTAGATAATAAAGGTAACATTACACCAATGACAGGTAAAGGGCGTCATGATCCGTGTGTAGTGCCTCGCGCAGTGCCAATCGTAGAAGCGATGGCAGCAATTGTTTTGGCTGATTTTTATTTAATCAACAAAACATATTAGTAAAAGGTAAGACAGTGAGGGTCTTATATTTTAATAATTAAAAAATAATTTAATGCAAGAAGTAACAGAAACTAAAAAACAATCATTTCTTTCGGGATTAACAGGGCAAATTATAATTGCAATGGTTCTTGGAGCCATTTTAGGAATTATATTGCACAATACCATTTCGCCTGAAGCGGCAAAGTTATTTAGTGGCAAAATCAAAATGCTAGCGACGATCTTTATTCGTTTGGTGCAAATGATTATTTCTCCGTTAGTTTTTACGACTTTGGTAGTAGGAATTGCAAAATTAGGAGATATTAAAACCGTTGGAAGAATTGGAGGAAAAGCTATTGGGTGGTTTTTTACAGCTTCATTTATTTCTCTTTTAATCGGATTGTTTTATGTAAATGTTTTACAGCCTGGTGTTGGTTTAAAACTAGAACACGTTGATATGGCAGCAGCTTCTGAAGTTACTGGTAAAACACAAAATCTGTCTTTTGACAATTTCGTTGAACATATCGTACCGAAGAGTATTGTTGAAGCAATGGCAACTAATGAAATTCTTCAGATTGTAGTTTTTTCTATTTTCTTCGGATTAGCAGCAGCGTCTTTAGGTGAAACTGTAAAACCAATAATAGGTGCTTTCGATAAATTATCGCATATCGTTTTGAAAATGGTAAATTATGTGATGAAATTTGCTCCAATTGGAGTTTTTGGAGCCATTGCAGGTGTATTTGCTATACGTGATGCAGAAGAATTGGTGATTACTTACTTTAAATTCTTTGGATCGTTTTTAATCGGTATCGGTACGCTTTGGGCAATTTTAATTCTTGTCGGATATATTTTCCTTAAAGGAAGAATGACTGAATTGCTAAGACGTATTACAGGACCTTTAGCTATCGCTTTTGGAACAACAAGTAGTGAAGCCGTATTTCCTAAATTGACTGAAGAATTAGAAGGTTTTGGAGTAAAAGATAAAATTGTTTCTTTCATGTTGCCGCTTGGTTATTCATTTAACCTTGATGGAAGTATGATGTATATGACTTTTGCCAGTATTTTTATTGCTCAATTCTATAATGTGCATTTGGATTTGGGAACGCAAATGGCAATGCTTTTAGTTTTAATGCTTACCAGTAAAGGTATTGCAGGTGTGCCGCGTGCAAGTTTGGTTGTAGTTGCAGCAACATGTGGTATGTTTGATATTCCGATTGAAGGAATTGCATTAATTCTTCCAATTGACCACTTTTGCGATATGTTTAGAAGTGCAACAAACGTATTAGGAAATGCGTTAGCAACTTCTGTTGTAGGACAATGGGAGGATAATAAAGAATAATAAAATAGCTAAGATTTTAATCTTTTTAGCTTAGTTATTGAAATAATATTTTGAAAAGCTGTATTTTTTTATGAAATACAGCTTTTTTTTATTTTAAAGTGTATATTTGATCAAATTAGCCGATTAATGCCCCACAAACGGATTTTTTTACTTTTTCTATTGGTTCTGAATTGCTTTGCCAATTCAGCAATTGCGCAATCCAATTGTAACCTCGATCCTAAAATTGATAAGACTGTCAAGAAAGCACTTTTAAATTTTAGGGAATCTAATTTCGAAAAATCACTTATTTATTCTAGAGCAGCATTAAATGATGCAACAGCAATAAAAGATTATTGTCTTACAGCTCGTGCGTATAACATTATAGCGGCTAACTATAACGAATTATCAGAGTTTGATAAAGCAATTTTTTTCTACAAAAAAGGCTTGTACTACGCTAATAAAACCGATAATGATTCTATAAAATGTCTTCTCTATAATAATTTAGGGAACATGTATTGTTTTGAAAAAAAGCAGTTTGATGAGGGGATACGAAATTACAAGAAAGCGGTTGCTTATGCTTTGAGAATAAATGATTTAAAGGAGGTTTATTTTACCAATGTTAATATTGCATGGGCTTATTTTGACATTGGAAATTACAAGCAGGGAAATCTTTTTTTGAAGTATGTAAATAGTACTAAAATTAAATACAACGACGGGACAACAGAAGTTATCGTTGATATGTTGAATGGTATTTATTCTAGTTACAAAAATGACAATAAAGCGGCAAATGCTTATTTTTTGAGTGCAATCGAATCTGGAAAAAAGTGCCAAGAAAAAACAGATTTGGCTCATGCTTATTTAGAATATTCTCATTTTTTAAATAAAATTAATAAACACAAGGAAGCTTATGATGCGCTAGTTAGCCATTATAACCTTTCTGATAATTTGTATGATGTCAAGAAACTTAAAAAGGCTTCTCAAGCTGGTTTAAGTCTTGAATTGGACGAATACAAAAGGCAGATTGATAAAGTAGAGGGCGAAAAAGTAGAGCAGTCTCAAAGCTTAAGAAAATCAAAAATCATTGTGATTCTTTTTATTTTAATTTCCCTGATTCTTTTGATTTTAATTGTCACTTTGATAAAGAATATCGCTTACAAGAAAAAACACAATTTAGAGCTTCTTAAAGCGAAAGAAATTGCAGAAGAAGCCTCTTTGCTCAAAACACAATTTATATCAACGATAAGCCACGAATTACGGACTCCGCTTTATGGTGTTGTCGGAATCACCAATATGCTGCTCGAAGAACATAAAGAAATTTCGAGAAGCCAGCATTTAAGTTCTCTAAAATTTTCTGCTCGATATCTATTGTCGCTTGTAAATGATATTTTGCAAATCAATAAAATTGAAGAAAACAAAATCGTACTTGAAAGCTTGACTTTCAATATTTCAGACGAAATAACGATGATCAAGAATTCACTTTCTTTTCTTTCTCAGAAAAATAATAACAGCATTTCTATTTGTATAGATCCGTATATTCCAGAGTATTTAATTGGGGATAAACTGCGTTTGGCTCAGATTTTAATGAACTTGGTAAGTAATGCGTTGAAATTTACAAAAGACGGACAAGTTGAAATTATTGTAAAACTCAATAAGGTAGAAGGAAAGCTTCACTATCTAGATTTTTTAATAAAAGACAACGGAATAGGAATCGCAATTGTAGATCAGAACAAAATCTTTGAAAAGTTTGTTCAAGTTGGTAGAAAAGACGAAGATTATCAAGGAACTGGATTAGGACTTAGTATTGTAAAAAGGCTTTTGGGACTTTTTGGAAGTACTATTACTTTGGACAGTGATTTGGGAAAAGGAACTTCATTTTCGTTTACAATTGCTTTTGAGCATGATTTGGCCAAAACAAAAAGCATTATTGATGAAATTGAAGTTGATTTGACTTCAAGCGAAGTTTATAAAATTTTAGTCGTTGAAGACAATTTGATTAATCAGCTTGTTACAAAGAAAATTATTGAAAAAAATAATTATGCCTGCAAAGTGGTTGATGATGGTTTTGCGGCACTTAAAGTTTTAGAAGATGAAACTTTCGATTTGATTTTAATGGATATTAATATGCCTTTAATGAACGGATTCGAGACAACGAAAAGAATACGTCTTCAAGGAATAGAAACTCCAATTGTTGCTTTGACGGCTTTTGATAAAGACGAAATTACAGATGAAGCAATTTCGTCCGGAATGAATGATATTATAATTAAACCTTTTGAACCGGTTAAATTATTTAAAATAATCAATTTCTTGATAAACGAAAAAAACGCTGTTTAGTACCAGCGTTTTTTGTTTTTCTTAGAATTGTCTGATTTTCTCGATTTATGAGCGCCACCGCTTCTGTTTGAGTTTTTAGGCTTTTCTCCAGCTTCTGGACTTCCAGAATGCCATTGATACGGATGGTCGGCAATCGTTTTTACATCAACTTTTATTAATTTTTGGATGTCTTTCCAATAAGGAAGCTCATCTTTTCCGCAGAAAGAAATCGCGATTCCGCCGTTTCCTGCACGACCTGTACGGCCAATACGGTGAACGTAAGTTTCAGGAATATTCGGTAAGTCAAAATTGATTACGTAAGGAAGTTGTTCAATGTCAATTCCTCGTGCAGCAATATCAGTCGCAACTAAAACACCAACTTCTTTATTTTTGAAAGCATCTAAAACTCTTTGTCTTGCATTTTGAGATTTATCTCCGTGAATAGCTTCCGCCGGAATATCTTTTTTGCGAAGCGCTTTTACAACATTATCAGCACCGTGTTTTGTTCTAGAAAAAACAAGTACGTTTGATAAGTTTTGTTCTTTTATTAAAGTGTATAATAAATTTCTTTTTTCAGTTTTATCAACAAAATAAATGCGTTGTTCTACATTTTCTGCTGTAGAAGAAACTGGAGAAACTTCCACTTTTTCTGGATCTTGAAGAAACATTTCTGCAAGTTCGCGAATTGCAATCGGCATTGTTGCAGAGAAAAGTAAAGTCTGTCTGTTTTTAGGGGTTAGTTTTACGATTTTTTTGACATCGTTAATAAAACCCATATCCAACATCTGATCAGCTTCATCAAGTACTAAAGTATGCAAGTGATTTAAATCCAGAAAACCTTGTTTATGAAGGTCAAGCAAACGTCCTGGAGTGGCAACTAAAATGTCGACTCCATTTTTTAAAGCGTCAACTTGTGGATTTTGAGAAACTCCTCCAAAAATGGTTAATTGTGTTAAGTTGGTATACTTGCCATAAGTATCAAAACTCTCTCCAATTTGTACCGCAAGTTCACGAGTAGGAGTAACTATAAGCGCACGAATTTGTTTCGCTTTTTTTGATGAACCGACAATGCGGTGTAATTGATGTATGATTGGAATAGCAAAAGCTGCCGTTTTCCCTGTTCCTGTCTGCGCACAGCCAATTAAATCTCTTCCTGATAAAACAATCGGAATAGATTGTTCCTGAATCGGAGTCGGATTTAAGTAGCCTTCTTCAAATACGGCTTTTTGTATACTTTTTGAAAGTGATAGATCTTCGAATAACATATCTTTGGTATTAGTATTTTAGTTTTAATTACTAAAATGCTTGCAAAGATATGTTTATTCGTTCAATCGTTTGTTTGAATTTGCTTTTATTTGGGAAACAAGCCCTACAGCATAATCAAATAGGATATTTAAAATCAAGCGGGTTCGATGTTCGCTTTGATGAAATCGGTTACCAAATAACCAATTAATTTTCCAATTAAATTATTATTGGGAGAATTGTCTAAATCTGGTGCTCCTTCGCAGATATGCAAATAGGCAGCATGTTTGTGTTCGCCAAAGAAAGAAACAAATTGTCTCAATTCTTCAACAGAAAAACCACTGATAGTCATGGCGCTGCTGGCAATATTCGGAATTGCGTCAAGATCGATTTCGATTCCGAAAGCATCATTTTTAATAAAATCCAAAGCTGTAATCATTTCACGATTAAAATCTTTTTCTTTTCTGATGTTGACGCTGTCGTACGTATTATATCGAACGCGGTCTTCTAATTTTTTAATAATATCTAAAACGCTTTTCGAAGTGTAATTTTCGTGAAGACCAAAAATGAAATATTTCTTTAAAAAACCTTCTTCATAAGCGTATGAAAAGCCATTTCCGCTATGACGGCCTTCTAAAATTCTGAAATCAGAATGGGCGTCAAAATTAATGGCATTTACCGGTTTTCCTTTCGCAAGAGCGGCACCTTTAATATTTCCGTAGGCATTGTTATGGCCTCCGCCAATAATAATTGGTGTTTTTCCAGCTTTAATTATAGTAAAAATGACATGAGATACTTCTTTGTCTATTTTTTCAACCAGCTGACTCAATTTTGAACGATCGTCGATGTCATTAAAATCAAGATTTTCTACTTCACGCATTTCTGTCGTAACATTAATTTGTCCTAAAACAATAATGTTACTTCCTTTAGAAAATCTATTATGCTGAATGTTTGCGATACTTTTTATCGCGCTTTGCCATGCAGAAGCAGCTCCAGGCCTTCCGTAATTGGCACGCACGCCAATATCTTCAGGAATTCCTAACAGCACATATTTTGCTTCGCTTTCTTTAAGAAAATTAACTATGTCAGCCCCTGGAGGAACGACAATCATTTTTTCTCCGAACTTTATTTCACCACTTCTATGATTTGTGATTTTTGCTAAATCATTTATAGTGAATGGGATTAATTTTTCCATGAAAAAAATTTATTTTCCAAAAATAATATAATTGTAGAAACTTACGTTATTACCTTATATTAATTCTTAAATTTGTTATTAAAGAAAATTATTTAAATATGGAAAACCCAAAGAACAACAATTCAAGTCTAAAAGCGGTAATCGCAGTTTTAGCAGTCCTACTTATCGGTAGCTTAGTGTATATTTTTAAATTATCTTCTGATACAGACGTAGTTAAGACAGAACTTACAACTACTTTGACAGAAAAAGAGTCTGTAATGAAAGATTTACAGGAATTAAAAGCGACTTATGATGCTGCAATTGCTGAAAATACTTCTATGTCTGACGAATTAATCCAAGAGAGAGACAAAGTTGTGGCTTTAATGGATGATTTGAACAAGTCTAAAGGAGATGTTTCTAAATACAGATCTCAAGTTCAAGCAATGCAAAGCAAAATGAAAACTTTAGTTGCTGAAAATGATGAGTTGAAAAAACAAAATGGTGTTTTAACTACTCAAAGAGATAGTACTATTGTAGTTTTAGGAGAATCTAAAAAATATAACGAAGTATTAGTTGGTCAAAACGAAGAGCTAGCTAAAACTGTAGAAAGAGGTTCTAAATTATCAGTTTTAAATACTAAAACTTCAGCTTACAAATTGAAAAGCTCAGGTAAACAAATTGAAACAGATAAAGCTAGTCGTGCTGATATCTTAAAAGTTAGTTTTACAATTGCTGAAAACCAAATTGCAAAATCTGGTGATAAAACTTATTATGTACAGGTAATTGATGCTAAAAACAATGTTTTAGGCGAAAAGAAAACAGAAAGTTTTGGAGAAAACACATTGACTTACAGCTTTAAAACTACTGTAAAATATGAAAACAAAAGCGTTAATGTGAGTGAAGATCTTCCAGGTAAAGATTTTGCTAAAGGAACTTACTTCATCAATGTTTTTGATAATGACGAATTGGTTTCTAAAACTAGCTTTAGTTTAAGATAATTTAGCCTAAGGGAAAAATACCACTTAAGATATTAAAGGTCTGTGATTTTCACAGACCTTTTTTTTATGGAATAATTTTTCTAAGTAACTTAGGTGCTGGTGGTATCTAAAGATAAAGGAAATGATTTTTTGCTGATTTAATTTGTACACATCTGTTTAAATCTTTTTAAATCTGCATGAAAAAAAAATCTGCGTAAAATGTTTCACGCAGATTTAAAAAGATTTTAGCAGATCAAATTCGATTTTTATTATTGAATCGAATTGTTTTATTTTATTTTGACAAATGATTTATTTTAAAATCTTGCCTTCAACAAAAACAGATTCTATAAGATTGCTTCCGAATGCATAAGGAATCTGATAATAAGAAGAAATTGGTTTGGTTAAAATCAGATTGGCTTTTTTGCCTTTTGTAATACTTCCGTGAGTTTCTGAAAGTCCCATCGCATAGGCGCCGTTTATTGTTGCGGCATTAATGGCTTCTTCTGGTGTCATTTTCATTTTAATGCAAGCTGTGGCCACAACAAAATTCATGTTTCCTGATGGAGTAGAGCCAGGATTAAAATCTGTAGCCAATGCCAAAGGAAGACCTGCTTTTATCATTTCGCGCGCTGGCGTATACGGAATACTTAAGAAATAAGAACAAGATGGTAAAGCAACAGGCATTGTTTCTGTGTCTTTTAATACTTCAATATCTTCTGGATTCATAACTTCAAGATGATCTACAGAAAGCGCTTTAAATTTAACTCCAGCTTGAATTCCGCCAATAGAATTAAATTGATTGACGTGGATTTTTGGCTTTAAGCCGAAATCAATTCCGGCCTGCATAATTTTCTCTGTTTCTTCTACGGAAAAGTAACCGCTTTCACAGAAAATATCTACATATTCTGCAAGCTTATTTTTGGCAATTTCCGGAATCATTTTAGTTATGATTTCGTCAATATAACCAGCTTTGTTTTCTTTATAATGCGTAGGAAAAGCATGTGCGCCCAAGAAAGTGGACTTTATTGAAATCGGATAATTTTTGGATAATTTTTTAATGACACGAAGCATTTTTAGTTCGCCTTCAATTGTTAATCCGTAACCAGATTTTATTTCTACTGCTCCAGTTCCTAAATGCATGACTTCTTCAAGACGAATTTTAGATTGTTCGTAAATTTCTTCTTCAGAAGTTTCATTTAATTTTTTAGCTGAATTTAAAATTCCGCCACCACGATTAGCGATTTCCTCATAAGAAAGTCCGTTGATGCGGTCTACAAACTCCTGTTCACGATTTCCAGCATAAACTATATGAGTGTGGCTGTCGCACCAAGACGGAAATACAACTTTTCCAGTTGCATCAATAATTTCGTCAGCGTTTATTTTTGGAAGATTGCCCATTGAACCGAAATCTTCAATTAAATTATCCTTTAAAATTAAAAAAGCATTTTTAATTGTTGGAAGTTTAGCCATTTCAGAACCAGAAACTTTATCAATTGAAGTTTCACGAACTTGTAGCAGTTCTTGTATGTTTGTTATTAAAGTGATCATCAGTACGAATTGTTATAAACACAAATTTCACAAATTTCCTCGTATAAACCGATGGAAATCTGTGAAATTCGTAAAATTGTTTTTTATCTAAAAAATTATTCCGAAACTGTAATTTCGAACATTTTGCTCCAATTTTTACCAGTTACAAAAATAGTTTTAGTTTTAGGATTGTATGCAATACCGTTTAAAACATCGTCTTTCGTAATGTCTGTCATTGTTTTTCTTAAATCAGATAAATTTAAAATTCCTTCAACAGCTCCAGAACTTGGGTTTACAACAGCAATAGCATCTTTAAACCAAACATTAGCATAAATTTTTCCATCAATCCATTCAATTTCATTAACGGCTTTTATTTTTGAAGCACCAGAATAAACGTTAATGTAATCAATCATTTTTTGAGTAGCTGGATCAACTTTCCAAATTTTTTCAGTTCCATCTGTTTGATAAATGTACTTTCCGTCATTTGTCATTCCCCAACCTTCGATGTCTTTTTCGTAATCAAAAGTTTTTTCAAGCTTTAAAGTTTTAGCATTGTAGATAAAACCTTTTTTGTTTTTGTAAGTCAGTTGGAATAATTTATCATTTAGAAATGTAATTCCTTCTCCAAAATATTGTTGGTCAAGATCAATCTGATTGAAAACTTTTCCTGTTTTATAATCGTATTTTTTTATAAATGAAGCGCCTTCTTGTCCAGTGCTTTCATATAAAGTGTCTTTATAAAATTCTAAACCTTCAGTAAACGCTTTTTTGTCGTGAGGAAAAGTATTTACGATTTTATATTTTAATAATTTAGGTTCAATATCTGAAACTACTTCGATTCTAGTAGTTGCATCAGAAGAATCTCCTCCAAAATAAACCTTCGCTTTTAGGTATTGATATCCTAATTTTTGATCGATTAATTCAAATCTAAAATTTTCAGCACCTTTTGTTCCTCCAACTCTTTGGTCGTTTACGAAGTAGGCAACGCTGTCAATCTCTTTCGATTTTGGGTTCAAAATTGCGATATTTAGCGCTTCTTTTTGCGTAAGATGAGCTGGAAAAGCAGAATCATCGATGGTAAATAAAGAATTTTCACCTTTATTTTTTTCTCCACATCCAATTAATGTAATTCCTAATAAAATGACAGCTAGGAAGTTATATTTTTTCATAGTTTAAAATTTGAATAAGGCAATATACGACGATATTTTTATTGTCGCAAAGGTCTTGCAAAAATATAAAAAGGTTGTATATTTGCACCGGCAAGTCCTACACGACCAGCTCCTGCAGACTCCCCCAGGATGGGAACATAGCAAGGGTACGTGGTTGAGCGGTGCGATGTAGGTCGCTTGCCATTTTTTTTAGAATTTAATTAGTTTGCAATCTTCCTTTTCAGGAGGATTTTTTTATTTTTGACCCTATCTGAAGTTTGATGTTGTTGGTTAGAAGTTAAAAGTTGAGCTATGTGCTTTAATAATAAACTCAATTCCAAAAAACTCATAACTCATAATCTATAACTTATAACTAAAAAAATGAGTAAAGTCGTTTTAATTACCGGAGGATCATCAGGAATTGGAAAATCTATTGGTGAATTCTTGCACCAGAAAGGTTTCGTTGTATACGGAACAAGCAGAAATCCCGAGAAAGTTTTAAATTCAGTGTTTCCTTTGGTTGCATTAGATGTTAGAGATTCTAACTCTATTAAAACTGCTGTAGATAAAATTATAGTAACTTCTGGCAGATTAGATATTGTAATTAACAATGCTGGAGTTGGAATTACAGGGCCTTTGGAAGAAATTCCGACTGAAGAAATTCGAAACAATTTTGAAACTAATTTTTTTGGTCCAATTGAAGTTATGAAAGCTGCGTTGCCTCAAATGCGTAAACAAAACTCAGGACTTATTATCAATATCACTTCGATTGCCGGTTATATGGGACTTCCATACAGAAGCGTTTATTCAGCATCGAAAGGAGCTTTAGAATTAATTACTGAAGCTTTAAGAATGGAAGTAAAAGCTTTTGGTGTCGAAATTACGAATGTTGCGCCTGGAGATTTTGCTACTAATATTGCAGCTGGACGTTATCATGCGCCGGTTATTAAAGATTCTGCTTACGAAAAGGTTTATGGAGATGTTCTGGCAACAATGAACGATCACGTTGACGCGGGAAGCAATCCAAATGAAATGGCTGAAGCAGTTTACAAAATCATTCAGACAAAAAAACCAAACGTACATTATAAGGTTGGCGCTTTTATGCAAAAGTTTTCAATTGTTTTGAAACGTGCGCTTCCAGATAAAATGTACGAAAAAATGCTAATGAATCATTATAAATTATAAATATCATGGATAAGATTAGTGAATTTTTACCTACTATTTTAGGAGTTTTATTTTTAGTTGTTATTTGGCTTGTAATTCGAAAAATATTCGCTTCTTTAAGTGATAAAATCAATAATACGGAACATTATAAAGAAGAAACTTTAAAGGTTCTGGAAGAAATTAGAGATGAATTGAAAGAATTGAATAGAAACAATTCTAAATAAATTTCACTCATTAATTGCAAAAGAAAAAACGTATCAAATCTAGTGATTGATTAAAAAATGTAAAAAACACACTTATTTTTAACATATAATTTGAAAATGGTTTTAATTTTAAAAACGTTATTGATATTGATTTTGTAATTTTGCAGCAAGATTTTCTTTGAACACTTTATTTGAAGAAAATTTTACAAAATATAAATACGAACAAACCATTTTTAATTAAACAAATAATTATGAAATTTTTTATAGACACAGCTAATTTAGCTCAAATTAAAGAAGCACAAGCTTTAGGTGTTTTGGATGGTGTTACTACTAATCCATCATTAATGGCAAAAGAAGGAATCACTGGAAAAAACAATATCCTTAAGCATTATGTTGACATTTGCAACCTTGTAGAAGGAGATGTAAGTGCAGAAGTTAATGCTCTTGACTTTGAAGGTATGGTTAAAGAAGGTGAGGAGTTAGCTGAATTACACGAGCAGATTGTTGTAAAACTTCCTATGACTAAGGAAGGTGTTATGGCAGCAAAATACTTTTCTGATAAAGGAATTAAAACTAACGTAACTCTTGTTTTCTCTGTAGGACAAGCTTTATTGGCTGCTAAAGCTGGAGCTGCTTATGTTTCTCCATTCGTTGGTCGTTTAGATGATATTTCTACTGACGGATTAAATTTAATCCAAGAAATTAGAGAAGTTTACGATAACTACGGTTACGAAACTCAAATCTTAGCAGCTTCTGTACGTCACACAATGCACATTGTAAACTGTGCTAAAATTGGTGCTGATGTTATGACAGGACCTCTTTCTGCAATTTATGGTTTATTGAAACACCCATTGACAGATATCGGTTTAGCTCAGTTCGTAGCTGACTTCGAAAAAGGAAACAAATAATTAGATACTTACAAAATAAAAAAGGTCTTTTTTCTAACGAGAAAAGACCTTTTTTTTTTACTTTTATATTGAATCTTAAACAGTTAAATATGAAAGTTATCCTACTTATGTTGTCTTTTTTTGTAGCTAGTTTATCGATAAACGCTCAAGCCGCTAAGGTTATTACTTCAGTAAATGAGGCAGGCGATGTTGCTACTTTTGAATTGGATTGTTCTGTTAAATTTCAAACCCTGGCGAAAGGTCTCAAATATAATATTACGAGACATGAATTTAAAGGGCTGGAATTGAAAAATACTTATCGTTTAATGTTAGTGATGGATGGATTTTATTCGAAAACATTAAATAGCGAAATGACTATCTCGGCGATCTTAAGCGATGGTACAAAAATAGAAGCTAGAAAAACGATAGAAGATGATGGCTTTTTTGATGGAGCTTGCACTTTGAAAATAAAGGATCCTCAAGCGCTTTTAAATGCCGATATAGACAAAGTAATAGTTCATGCGGATAAAGATGTTGTTTATTCTTTAACGGCGCAAAATAAGGCTGTTTTTAAGAAGAACTTGAGTAATATTATTAATGCGAAGTAAGATGCTAAGGTTCTGAGATGCTAAGGAACTAAGTTTTTTTCTTTTGGAAAATAAAAAATCCAAATTCCTTTGGAGTCCGAGGCTTCGGGAGGAATTTGGATTTTTTTTTATATTGATATTTCTAATATTTAGTGTCCGCCACCAGCGCTTTCTATGTGGCTGATTCCTTGTCTTTTTAAGATTTTAGGACAGTAGAAACCGTAGAATCCTAAATATGCAAAACCAAGAAGTGGTACAATGTAAGAGAAGTGAGTGTATGTGATACCGAAAATTCCGTTTGGATTTGTTGCGTCTAAATCACAGATACTTCCTTGTACTAATGGAATTACTCCACCACCAAGAATCATCATGATTAAGAAAGAAGATGCTTTTCCTGTGTTTTTCCCTAATCCTGCAATCGCTAAATCGAAGATTGAAGGCCACATGATAGATAAGAACAATCCACCAGAGATAAAGAAAAATTTAGCAATTTCTGGGTTTGGCCATACTAATCCTAAAACCATCATGGTTAATCCTGAAATTCCAAAAAGCATTAATGTTTTTCCAGCGTTTTTACCACCAACAAAACTTACAGCAATAAATAGTAAAATCCAGAATGGGTAAATGTAGAATGAAGAAACATCGTGCGCAGCAAAAATATTTGCTCCAATGATTACTCCAAATGCCGCAGCTGGAACGATAAATTTAAGAGCTGTATTTACCAAGTTTGAAGTGTTGAATACGTTTGCTCCACCATTCCAACGACCAATCATTAAACTACCCCAGTAAAGCGCGATAAATGGTGCAATTGCGTCTTCTAAGATGTTTCCGAATTCGTTAGTGTGTAGTAAAGCTGGTAAATTACTGATGATAGTTACCTCAGTTCCAACATAAATAAAAATTCCTAACATACCCAAGTATAGTTGTGGATAGTCAAGAATGTTGAATTTGCTGTGTTTGTCTGCAATTATTGCTTCTTCCTCTTTTACAGGATCTTCGATTTTTGAGAAATTCATAAATACTGCAACAGCAATAAATGCAAGACCTAAAATGATGAAAGGCAATTTAATATCTTCTAATGAAAGAGCCGTTTTTTTATTGTCTCCCATTCCGAATAAAGCTATACCTAATAAAATAGCTCCGATTGTTGTTCCGAAAGAGTTGATTCCACCAGCAAGAGTTAAACGGTGCGCTCCAGTTTCTGGACTTCCCATTTTAATAGCCAAAGGATTTGCAACGATTTGCTGGATAGAGAATCCTAAACCTACTGTAAATAAAGCTGTTAAAAAGAAAGGAAAGCTTTGGATTGTTGCTGCAGGAACAAATAAAAATGAACCTACTGCTGATAAAACTAATCCTGCTGATAACGTTTTTTTGTATCCGTATTTTTGTAAAACATCTACTTTTAAAGAAACGATAAAAAATATAATAGATCCAACAAAATAAGCAGCGTAGAAAGCCCATGCTACTAATTGAGATTGTACTTGCGATAGCGTAAATACTTTTTTGAATACTGGAATCAGGATGTCATTAGCAGAACCAACAAAACCCCAAAAGAAGAAGACGATTATCAAAGAGATAAATTGCCCCCATTTGGTTTGAACATTTTCTGAACTCATAATAATAAGGTTAATTTTTTATTTTATTGTTTTTTGAAGACCGTAAATATATTTGTTAGGATTATCAAAAAAAAATAAAAAGGTATAAATAATGTTAAATTTAAACCAACGACTATGTTTTTTCAACAAAGTGTTAATTTTAACCCAGTTAGAAAATGTAATTCGTAATTATATTTTATTCCAATATCTTGTTTTTAACCTCTTTGCTGTAATTTCGGCCTATCGGAATGTTGTAAGATTGTATTTGAACACGGTTTCCTTCTATAGATTTTACCTTATTTAGGGCAATTACATAAGATTTATGTATTCTAAGGAAGCGGTCTGCGGGTAATTCTTCAGATAATGATGTAAGAGATTTATGGGTAATATAGGTTTTGTCTGGTGTGACAACTTTTATGTATTCTTTCATTCCTTCAACGAATAGAATTTCTTCAATATTAATTTTCATCATTTTTTTATCGACTTTGATAAAAATATGTGAATCGCCTTTTGCGGTTTCGACTTTAATATTGTTTTTGAGATTGTACTCGGTAGTAATTTTATTGATGCATTTGATAAATCTTGGCAACGGAATTGGTTTTACCAAATAATCTAAAACATCCAAATCATAACTTTCAGCTGCAAATTCTCTAAAAGCAGTAGTGATGATAACTTTTGTTTTGTTTTCTATTAAACTAATAAGTTCAAAACCAGTCATCATAGGCATGTTAATATCTAGAAAGACAGCATCGACAGCATTGCTGTTAATGAAATCGAGTGCTTCTAAAGAGTTAGTGAATGTGGCTATAACTTCAAAGTCTGTAAAATTGGTGAAATAATTTTCCAAGACTTTAATAGCTAGTGGCTCATCATCAATTAACACGCATTTAATTTTCATTCTGAGTAGGTATTTGTAATCTAATTATGTAGAAATTTAGTTTGGTTTGATGTTTTAGGCTGAAATTGCTTTTGTAAATCAGCTTTAGTCTCTTTTTTGTATTTACCAATCCAATTCCTTTTTTTGGATTATGATTTTGTGAAATTACAAAATTATTTAAGATTTCAAAATCAAGTATTTTGTTGTCTATAACTTTGCAATTGATTTTTATTTTTAAATTTTTGTTGTTTAATCCTCCATGTTTGAAAGCGTTTTCAACCAGAGAAATGAAGATTAAAGGCGGTACAACAACATCTTCTATATTCGATTCTAGATTTATGGTTACTTCAACATTTTCAAAACGAAGCTTTTCGATTTCAATATAATTTTGGATATAATCGATTTCCTTTATCAACGGAACAAATTTGGTTCCTTTTACATCATACAAAACATATTCCATTAAATTAGAAAGTTTTATAATTACATCTGGAACTTTCTTTGACGATTCTAATGACAAGGCATATAGATTATTCAATGTATTAAAGAAAAAATGTGGCTGAATCTGATTCTCAAGATATTTTAGTTTGATCTTAAATTGATTTTCTCTTAAAGATCTGTTTCTTTCGCGTTCTTTTAACCAAGTCAAAGTTAGATAAACAGAAGATGCCATCGCTAGAACATACAATTCTCCAATGCAAACTGCAACAATGTGATTAATCTCAAAAGGATGATATTCTCTATTGGCTTCAGGCCAAATATTTTCGGATATGATATAATAGGTTAATGCAGTTTTAGCTAAATAAATTCCAAATAAACTCAAAAGCAATAAAAAAGTATACATTATGTATTTCTGTTTTAATACATATTTTGGAACTAAAACAAATAAATTCAAATACACTAAAGGAATAACCAATGAAAATTCAATTAGGTTTGATTTGAAGGCATATGGATAATCATTAAAGTATGCACCCCATCTTAAAAAGTTTAAAGTAAAATATATGCCCCAAAACCAAACATGATTTTGAAGTTTAATGTCAAATTTAACTTTTCTGATTTCTTTCAACTGAATGTAAGTTATTTAGTGATTTTTTGTTTTTCTTAACAATATTGAAATATTGTGCAACTTTAAACAATTAACTGCAAAAAGCCAATTTTTTTGAATAAAATTTTAATTTAAAACTAAATTGGTGTCTATTTTTTCTAATAGAACGTTTTCGTAAAACGCATTATTGAATAATTTATGTCGTTCGTTTAAATTTTGTTGTCGTTGGTTTAATTTATTTTTTTTAACAATGCCTTAAGAATAATTTTACTTCATAACTAACAAAATAAAAATAAACATGAAAAAAATTTTCTTAATCTTTATGATTGTTTTTACGGCGCAAGTTTCGCTTGCACAGGTAAAAAATGTCAAAGGTGTGATTACAGATTCTGACGGTATGCCATTACCAGGAGCTTCTGTTGCTGTACAAGGAGGTCAAAAGGGAACAACTACCGATTTTGACGGATTGTATTCGATTGAAGTTCAAAAAGGTCAAAGTTTAGTTTTCACTTACGTAGGACTAGAAACTCAGACTATAGTTGTAGGAGACGCTGCTACAATTAATGTGAAGATGGTTCAAGGAGCTTCAAATGCATTAAATGAGGTTGTTGTAACTTCTTTAGGTATCAAAAAGACAAGAAAGTCATTAACTTATGCGGCTCAGGAGCTTAAAGGAGATGAGTTAGTACGTGTAAAAGATGCCAACGTTATTAATACTATTGCGGGTAAAATTGCCGGTGTTGCTGTAACTAAAAGTGCTGGGGGTACTGGAGGTTCTACAAAAGTTGTAATTCGTGGAAATTCATCTGTATCTAATAGCCAGCCTCTTTATGTAATTGATGGTATTCCGATGTTGAATTCAGGTTCTGGTCAGCCAAACGATACATTTGGTAGTTTAGCAGGAGGTAACCGTGATGGAGGAGACGTAATCTCTTTAGTAAATCCAGATGATTATGAAGGGATGACAGTTCTTAAAGGTGCTGCAGCTTCTGTATTATATGGTTCTCAAGGAGCAAACGGTGTAATTTTATTATCATCTAAAAAAGCAAAAACAGGAAAAGCAAATGTTACGCTTTCTTCTGTAACAACATTTGAAACGGCAGCTTATCTTCCTAAATTTCAAACAGATTATCTTGCTGCTGATGGCGCTGATGAATCTTGGGGAGCAAAAGGAAAGTCTGTTGATCACGTAAAAGACTTTTTTACTACAGGAACAACACAAATTACATCTTTAGGATATTCAATTGGTTCTGAAAATTCTTCTACAGCATTTTCTTATGCAAATACTTCTGCAAGCGGTATTATTCCAGGTAATAATTTGAAGAAAAATAACTTCGGTATTCGTCAGACTGCTAAGTTCTTTGATGATAAACTTCTATTTGCTGCAAATGCAAATTATACAAGTCAAACTATTGCAAATAAGCCGGTTAATGGATTCTACTTTAACCCACTTACAGGTGTTTATTTGATGCCAAGAGGAAATGATTTTAATTATTATAAAGATAATTATGAAGAATTTGATCCTTCAAGAAATTTAATGGCTCAAAATTGGATGACTAATAGAGATATTATGCAAAATCCATTCTGGGCAATTAACAGAAACAAATCTGAGGATAAAAATGATTTCTTCAATGGAGCTTTGTCTTTAACTTATAAAGCAACTAATTGGTTATCTATTGCTTCAAGATACAGCTATAATAGAGTTACAAGTTTATTCGATAAGAGAATATTTGCTACTACACAAGGAACTTTATCTCATGCTAATGGTCGATATATTAGCGAAAATTCTTTGAGCACACAACGTTATGCTGATTTGATCGCTACAATCAATACAAAAATTGGATCTGATTTTAACTTTAACGCAAACGTTGGTACAAGTGTGACTAACACTTTGACAAATCAAAAAACGATATTAGATTCTGGTATTGGAGGAGGATTGAAATATGCTAACTGGTTTACATTGCATAATTTCAATAATAATGACGGTAACTACCAAACAATTGATTCAAGAAGAGAAGTACAATCAGTATTTGCAGCTACTACATTTGGTTACAAAGACATGTTATTTTTAGATCTTACAGGAAGAAATGACTGGTCATCTACTTTAGTAAATACAGGTACATCAAGCTATTTTTATCCATCTGTTGGTTTGACTGCAATCATCAGCGAGATGGCAACTTTACCTGAATGGATTAATTATGGTAAAGTTCGTGGAACTTATGCACAAGTTGGTAATGATATCTATCCTTTCATTTCTACTCCAACAAACTACTATCCGAACGGAAGTGGATCAAAATATAATCCTTTAGTTGCACCAAAACCAGGAACTACATTAAAACCTGAGCTTAAATCAGAGTTCGAGTTTGGTACTGAGTGGAGAATGTTTAATAATAGATTAGGTTTTGAATTGTCTTACTATAATTCAGAAACTAAAAACCAATATTTACAAGTTGTTGCTCCAGTTGGAAATAGTGCAGGTGCTGATTTCTATGGTATTAACGCGGGAAGTATAGAAAATAAAGGTTTTGAGGTTGTATTAAATGCAGGAATCATTAGAGGAGATAAATTCACTTGGGATTCAGCTATTAACTTCTCACAAAACAAAAATAAAGTAAAAGAAATTCCAGAAGAATTAGGAGGAAAAGTAAACTTAACAGATCCTGGAGTTAACGGTTATAAATATACTTTGACAGAAGGAAGACCTTACGGTGTTATTGAAGGTTACAAAATGTTGAAAGATGCTCAAGGAAGAATTTTATTGAATAGTGATGGAAAAATTCAAAAAACTGAATTTGTTGAATTAGGAAATTCAAATCCTGATTTTATGTTAGGTTTTTCAAACTCTTTCAAATTAGGATCTTTCTTCGCAAATGTTTTAATTGATGGACGTTTTGGAGGAGATGTAATGAGTTTGACACAAGCACAAAATGATGCATTTGGAGTTTCTAAAGCTACAGGTGACGCAAGAAATGCAGGTGGTGTTAAAATAAATGCAGTGATGCCTGACGGTACAGCAGTAACAACTATGGATGCACAGTCTTACTATACTACAGTTGGAGGTAGAGCTGGAGTTACTGGTGAATATATCTATGACGCAACAAATGTAAGTGTTAGGGAGATTTCTATTGGTTACAATTTTAATCCTAAAACATTACCATTTATCCAAACAGCGAGTATTTCATTTATAGCTAGAAACTTATTCTTTATTTATAAAGATGCTCCTTTCGATCCAAATATTGCATTAAGTACAGGTCAAGGTTTACAAGGGGTTGATATTTATGGTTTACCATCTACCAGAAGTATTGGTCTTAATTTAAATGTAACTTTCTAATTCTAAACACATGAAACTAAATAATATAACAAAAGCAACTATTTGTACCTTGTTACTCGCAGCTGCGGGGTGTACAGATAATTTTGAAGATATCAATACTAATCCAAATGGTATTACACTTCCTGATTTTGAGCAAGATTTTAATCATATCAAAGGAGGATTTGCTCCAATGTTTAACAATATCCAAGTCCTTACTCCAGAATGGGTTTATCAATTGCAACAAGGCTTAAACTCAGATATTTGGTCAGGTTATATGGCAACTCCAACTGGTTTTGAGAGTGGTGTAAATAATACGACTTATGCATTGTTGGATAACTGGAACGGGTTTATCTGGGATTATGGTTATAAAAATGTAATGTTTAATGCATACGATATAGCGAATAAATCTAAAGGAAAATACGATCAGTTTTATGCTTTGTCATTGATTTTGAAAGTAGAAGGAATGCATAGAATGACAGATACTTTTGGACCAATTATCTATTCTAAATTCGGAACGAATGATGCAACTATTGCGTATGATTCTCAAGAAGAAGTTTATACTCAAATGTTTGCTGAATTAGATACGGCTGTAGCAGAATTAACAAAAAGAATTGATGCTGGTGAAGCTTCGACATTTGAGTCTACAGATATGACAGGCTACAAAGGAAAGTACGAATCATGGGTAAGATTTGCTAATACTTTACGATTAAGATTAGCAATGCGTATTGTGAAAATTAAACCAGCTTTGGCAAAAACAGAAGCTGAAAAAGCTGTTGCTCAAAAATTTGGAGTAATGAAAGTTAATGATGATTCATTTAAAGTCGTTTCTCCAGTTTACACAAATCCAATTGCAACAATCAGTGGTTCATGGTTAGACATTCGTATGTCAGCAGATATGGAATCTATTTTGAAAGGTTACCAAGACCCTAGAATTGCTTCTTATTTTGATGTGTCTAAACAATTTCCAGGAGAATACAAAGGTGTTCGTACAGGTATTAGTATTGTTGGAAAATCAGATCACCAAGATTTCTCAGGAGTTGGAGCTGTTGTAAGATCAAAAGAAATCTATCTTATGAATGCTGCAGAAGCTTATTTCTTAAGAGCTGAAGGAGCTTTAAGAGGATGGGATATGGGCGGTTCTGCTCAAGATTTATATGAAGCAGGTATCAAAGTTTCATTTGAGCAAAGAGGAGTTTCAGGTGCAGCAAATTATATTGCTGATAATGCTAAAACTGCAGTCGCTTATGTAGATCCTAATTTTCCAGAAAACAATTCACCAGCAGTAAATAATGTTACTGTTGCATGGGATGCTGCGGTTACAAATGAGGTTAAACTTCAAAAAATTATCACTCAAAAATGGATTGCTGGTTTCCCAGAAGGGCAAGAAGCTTGGTCTGATTATAGAAGAACAGGGTATCCTAAATTATTTCCAGTTGTTAAAAATTATAGCGGAGGAACAATTACAACTGAATTCGGTGTAAGAAGGGTAAACTTCGTGCAGTCTGAAAAAGCTGGAAACTCTGGTGGAGTTGCTACGGGTGTTGCAAAACTTGGAGGTCCAGACAATGGAGGAACAAGAGTTTGGTGGGATGTTAATACTCCTAACTTCTAAGAAAAAAATGGAATATTAAGTTTGGTTAGTAGTATGGTATAGATGGTGAAAACTATCTATACCATTCTTAAACCAAAATGGTAATTACTACAAAAAAGAAAAGAAATGAAAAGTGCTTTAGAAATAAAACCTGATATTAGTTACAAAAGCGCGGGAAAATTTGAAGAAACTCGATTTGAAAAAATTCATATCGAAATCTTTAAAAATTCTATTGAAGCTTCTGTAATTGTAGCACAGGAAATTGCGCAGCTAATTAGATCTAAGCAGGAGAAAAATAAATCTTGTGTTTTAGGTCTGGCAACAGGTTCTTCTCCGATTAAAGTTTACGAGGAACTAGTGAGAATGCACAGAGAAGAAGGGCTTAGTTTTAGCAATGTTATCACCTTTAATTTGGATGAATATTATCCGATGACAAAGGAGAACAATCAGAGCTATCATTATTTCATGCATGAGCATCTTTTTAATCATATTGATATCAAACCTGAAAATATTAATATTCCTGACGGTACAATAGCAATTGAGGAAATCAATCAATATTGTATCGATTATGAAATGAATATTAAAAATGCGGGTGGTCTTGATTTTCAATTGCTTGGAATTGGTAGAACAGGACACGTAGGATTTAACGAGCCTGGTTCGCATATCAATTCAGGAACAAGAATTATTACCTTGGATCATATCACAAAAGTCGATGCATCATCAGCTTTTAATGGTATTGATAATGTGCCGAAACGTGCGATCACAATGGGAGTTTCAACTATCATGAGGTCAAAACGTATTGTTTTAATGGCTTGGGGGCAGAACAAAGCAGACATTATTAAAAGAACCATTCAAGGTGATATCAGTTCTGAAGTTCCAGCAACATTTTTACAAAATCATCCAAATGCAACTTTTGTTTTAGATCAGTCTGCAGCATCAGAATTAACGCGTTTCAAAACGCCTTGGTTAGTTGGAGAATGCCTTTGGACACCTGAATTAAAAAGCAAAGCGATCGTTTGGTTGTGTCAAAAAACAAAACAGTCTATTTTGAAATTGACTGACCGTGATTACAACAATAACGGAATGTCTGATCTTTTGGCTCAAGAAGGTTCTGCTTACGATATGAACATTAATATGTTTAATATTTTACAGCACACAATTACCGGATGGCCAGGAGGAAAACCAAATACAGATGATTCATTTCGTCCAGAAAGGGCAAATCCGGCAAAAAAGAGAGTGATTCTTTTTAGTCCGCACCCAGACGATGATGTAATTTCTATGGGAGGAACATTTTCTAAATTAATCAAACAAGGACATGATGTTCATGTCGTGTATCAGACTTCAGGAAATATTGCGGTTTCAGATGATGAAGCATTAAAATTTGCAGAAGTAGCAAGTGATTTTATTGGAGATGAAAAATCAGATATCAATTTCAAATCGGTAATCGAATTTCTAAACAATAAATCTGAAAATCAGATCGATTCTTTAGAAGTGAGAAAATTAAAAGGACTCATCAGAAGAAGAGAATCTTACGGAGCAACAAGATATATCGGACTAAAAGATGAAAATACACACTTTTTAGACCTTCCTTTTTATGAAACGGGACAAGTTAAAAAGAATCCGTTAGGACCAGAAGATATTGCTATTGTAAAAGATATCATTGCAAAAATTAAACCGCATCAAGTTTTCGCTGCAGGAGATCTGGCAGATCCGCACGGAACACATGAGGTTTGTTTAAATGCCATTTTTGCCGCTTTAAAAGAACTTAAATCAGAGCCATACATGGATGACTGCTGGTTATGGCTTTATAGAGGAGCTTGGCACGAATGGGATATTCATGAAATTGACATGGCAGTTCCGTTAAGCCCATCAGAGGTTTTGTTGAAACGTCATGCGATTTTGCATCACCAATCTCAAAAGGACAGGGTAATGTTTCAAGGTAATGATTCTCGTGAATTCTGGGTTAGGGCAGAAGATCGAAATAAAAATACAGCCATTTTATATGATGAATTAGGTTTGGCTGAATATGAAGCGATTGAAGCATTTAAGCGTTTTGATTATTAAAGTTTTGTGATTCGTTTGTAAATGAATCAAATGGCAAAATTCAGATGATTACTTGTAAAAGTGAGGTATTGCAGAATTCATTCTGAGTTTTGTCTTTTTTATATAAATTGGGGTAATTAAATTATCCAACCAAAAAAAAAGAAAAATGAAATATTTATTTGTACTATTATTTGCAGGTTTAACTGCAGGTGCTCAAGTCCAGAAAGAGCAGCTGAATCTTATGCCTTGGCCTCAAAATGTTGTTATTAACGAAGGTAATTTTAATTTAACTAAAAATTTTAAAGTAAACATTACAGGAAATCCAAATGACAGAATATTTGGAGGAGTAACGCGTTTTTTACGCCGATTAGATGGTAGAACAGGTATTTTCTTTGAACAAGGTTTTATAACCAAATTAAATGAAGTTCCGAATGCGGAATTACAAATCAATTGCACGAAAAGCGGAAAAATTGGTTTATACGAAGATGAAAGCTATCATTTGGATATCACTTCGAACAAAATCACTTTAAACGCTTCAAGCGATTTAGGAGCTTTACATGGTTTGGAGACATTGTTGCAAATGCTTCAAAACAATTCAAAATCGTTTTATTTTCCAGTTTCAAAAATTTCAGATTTCCCAAGATTTACTTGGAGAGGTTTAATGATTGATGCTTCAAGACATTTTCAGCCCATTGACGTAATTAAACGAAATATCGATGCATTGGCCGCAATGAAAATGAATGTTTTTCACTGGCATTTGGTTGATGATCAAGGCTGGAGAATCGAAATGAAAAAACATCCAAAGTTTACTCAATTAGCTTCAGATGGAATGTATTACACACAAGAGGAAATTAAAAATATCGTAAAATATGCTGATGAGCGCGGTATTTTAATTGTTCCAGAAATAGATGTTCCAGGTCACGGATCTGCAATTTTAACAGCTTATCCAGAAATTGGCAGTAAGGTAATCACGCTGACAGGAGGAACATCCGAAAAAAATATTCAAGGTACAGCAATCGCTACCTATGGAATTGAAAGAAATGCTGGTATTTTTTCGCCAACATTAGATCCTTCAAATCCTAAAACATACCAATTATTAAGCGAAGTTTTTGATGAGGTTTGCCCATTATTTCCAGGTGCTTATTTCCACATTGGAGGAGATGAAAACGAAGGAAAAGATTGGGATGCAAATCCGAAAATTAAAGAATTCAAAAAGAAACATAATTTAAAAAACAACCACGAATTACAAACGTATTTCACTATGCAATTGGCTCCAATGTTAAAAAAACACGGAAAACAATTGATGGGTTGGGAAGAAATCTTAACGAAAGATTTGTCTAAAGAAGCGATCGTACATTCTTGGAGAGGTCCAAATGAAGGAATGCCAGCAGGACAATCTCTAGTAGATGCAGTTAAAAAAGGATACAAAACGGTTCTTTCAAATGGTTATTATATCGATTTGATGTATCCAATTGCAAGTCATTATTTAAACGATCCGATGCCAAAAGGAGCGAATTTGACAAGTGATGAAAGAGCAAGAATTTTGGGTGGAGAAGCGACAATGTGGACAGAATTGGCTACACCAACAACTATTGATTCTAGAGTTTGGCCAAGAACAGCTGCTATTGCGGAGCGACTTTGGTCTGCTGAAGATGTAGTAGATGTAGAAAATATGCGCAAACGTTTAGAAAACATTTCTTTCAGATTAGAAGAATTAGGCATTACACACATTCGTAACAAAGATGTTATTTTAAGAAATATTGCAAACAATCAAAATATTCAATCGCTTGAAGAATTTTCTAAAGTAAGCGAGCCTTTAAAAGGATATACTCGTAACAAAGGAGGAACAGAGTACCAAATGTATTCTCCGTTTACCTTGTTTGCAGATGCATGCGGACCAGATGCAAAAGATGCACTTGCTTTTGATGCAGCAGTAAATCAATATTTAGCCAATAAATCGGCAGATAATAAAGCAAAAGTGACAGCCTTTTTTAATAAATGGATTGCAGTTCATAAAGATTTGACAACGCTAAGCGAAAATGCGCCATTAGTGCAGCCAATTTTGCCTTTGTCAAAAAAATTAAGTGATGCATCACAAGAATTATTGCTTGTTTTAGATAACAAATCGACTTTAAAATCAGCAGATTTAAAAAGTTTAATAGAGCAATGCAATACAAAAGACCATGCTGACGTAGAATTGTCAGTTTATGAAAGCTTAAAGAAACTGATATAAATTTTGGTTGAGTTAGTGTTATTAGAGTTACATTAATCAGGCTTTTAATTATCTCTGCCGGAGTTCCTCGGTAGAGATAGTTATAGCCAAGATTTCTAAAGTAATCAGCACATAATTCATGCAAATAATAAAATATAAGCCGTGAGAATAATTATTAACCTTTTAAAAACCAAATAAGAAGAATACAATAAAACATGACAAAAAACGAGAGTATAGATTGATGATTAGTCCCAAATTTATCATTTGTATTTAAGATTAATTTTTTTAAAAATTATAAATAAATATCAATCACTACTATTTACTAATGATTATGAATGAATCAGAAATAGTAATATTTATCTATAGAATTTAATTTGAGTTTATTTCCAATCGACCGCGGGGTTCCAATCTGCAGTTGAGCGAAACCCAGAGGAATTTAAGCTTCTGTGGCCCAATTATTTATTTTCTATTAACTAATATTTATTAACTATGAAACATTATTACAGATTACTCTTTTTGTTACTGTTTCCCTTACTAGTGTTGGCTCAACCGGCTCACGGAAAAAAAGTAGTGGGGTATTATGCGCAATGGTCTATTTATGCCCGGGATTTCAACGTTCCGAAAATTGATGGAAGTAAAATAACGCATTTAAATTATTCTTTTTATGGCACAACTTATGATCCTGCCCATCCAGAGAATACAAAGTTAAAATGTTTAGACACCTATGCCGATTTTGAGCATATGGAAGGCGGAATTCCTTGGGATGCTCCCGTAAAAGGGAACTTTTATGATTTAATGAAATTAAAAGAAAAGTATCCTCATTTAAAAATTTTAATTTCTGTTGGAGGCTGGACAAAAGGACAAGATCTTTCTCCAATTGCTGCAAGTCCTGTAGCAAGAGCAGCTTTAGCAGCAGATATGGCAAACTTCATTACGACTTATCCTTTTATTGACGGTTTTGATATCGATTGGGAATATCCTCTTTCGGGCGGAACTGACGGTACAGAAATAGTAAATGGTGCGCCTGTTCCTCCACAAAAATACAGTCCTGATGACAACAAAAACTTGGTTTACTTATTAAAAGCTATGCGTCAGGCAATGCCAAATAAACTGGTAACTATTGCTGCTGGAAACAATGTTAGAAATGTTTCTAAACAGTATTTAGGGCCAAACAACAGATCGCAATATGGTATGAGCGAAGATATTTCGACGTATTGTGATTATATTACCTATTTCGGATATGATTTCGGAGGAAACTGGTACGATAAGACCTGTTACAATGCTCCTTTATATGCGAGCGGAAATCCAAACGATCCGTTGTATGGCGCAACGCAATCGGAATCATTAGATGAATTAACGAATCAATATTTAAACGTAATTGGTTTCCCAGCAAATAAATTGATCATGGGATTGCCTTTCTACGGAAAAAAATTCGATAACGTTGCTGCAAATTCTACAAACGGATTATTTGTTTCAGCACCAAGATATGTAGTTCCAGGATGTACAAATCCGCAAAATCCAACAGGAACTTGGGACGGTTCTGGAGCTTGTGAAAAATCAGGAAGTATTGAAATCTGTGATTTAGTAGGAAATCCAGTTACTAATTCACACGCTTATTTAGACCCAAATACAATGATGGTAACGCCATCTGCGGCTTCGGCAGGATGGGTTCGTTATTTTGACAATACAACAAAAGTTCCTTATTTATATAATGCTACTAGAAAAGAGTTTATCTCTTATGAAGATAAGCAATCTATGGATTTAAAAGTACAATACATTAAATCTAAAAACTTAGCGGGAGGTATGATTTGGGAATTATCTCAAGATACAAGAGGTTCAATTCCAAATTCATTATTGAATCAAGTTGATACTTCTTTTGGAAGCGTAGTTCCAGGAACAGTAAGCATTGCGGGTTCTGTAAAAAATGGATCTGCTTTAGTGACAGATGTTACTGTTGAATTGCGTAATGCCTCTAATGCAGTTATCCAAACAATAGTTTCTCAAACAGGAAACTTTACATTCAATAGTTTAACTTCTGGACAAAACTATTCAGTAACAGCTTTAAAAGCAAGTTATACATTTGTTCCAGTTTCGTTGACAAACGTTACAACAAATCAAACCGGAGTTATAATCAATGGAACGCAGCCAACTTATACTGTAAGCGGAACTGTTTTAGACGGATCAACACCAGTTTCTGGCGTAACAGTTTCAGCAGTTTCAGGAAGTACAACTTTAACAGCAGTTTCAAATGCAAGCGGAACTTACAGTATTGCAGGTTTAACAGCTGGTCTTAATTTTACAGTTACAGCAGCGAAATCTGGATTTTCATATACACCAGCTTCAACGGTTTACAATGCAATTGACGCTAATAAAACGCTGAATTTCACACAAGGTCCAGCAGTTGTAAATTACACGGTAAGCGGAACGGTTTTAAACAATACAGCTCCAGTTTCTGGCGTAACGGTTACTGCTTCTTTTACTGGAGGAAGTTATGCAGCGGTTACTAATTCAAGCGGAGCTTATTCGCTTAGTTTGCCTTCTGGCGGAAATTACACGATAACAGCAGCTTTAACTGGACAAACATTTACTCCAGCTTCAACTGTTTATTCTAATTTGAATGCTAATAAAACATTGAATTTTACTCAAGATGTTGTAGTAAGTACAAGCAAAATTAGCGGAACTGTGAAAAACGGATCAACTCCTGTGGCAGGTGCTAAAGTAGAATTGGTTTTACCTTGGACAGATAACACGCACAACTGGAAAAGCGTTATCGCGACAACAGATGCGCAAGGAAAATACAGTTTTGATAATTCTGTTACAGACGGTTATACAACCGTTACAAGTTTAAAATTAAATACTTGGTCAAACGGAGAAGTAAATTATTATCCAAATAATTTGGCAAACTTTCCAGTTCCATCAACTCCAACGGTTTACAATTTTAATACAACTGCAACTGCAAAAGTAGCATTAGCAGCAGCGACAAACTTGATCAGCGGAACAGTTAAAAATGGTTCAGCTCCTGTGGCAAACGCTAAAGTAGAGATTGTTTTGCCTTGGACAGATAACACACACAATTGGAAAAGTGTTTTAGCAACAACAGATGCATCAGGAAATTATACTTTCGATAATTCAGTTGTAGCAGGTTATACACAAATTTTAAGTTTGAAATTGAACTCATGGCAAAATGGGGAAGTAGCTTATTTTCCAAACAATTTGGCAAACTTTGCAGTTCCAACAACGCCAACAGTTTATAATTTCAATACAAACCAATCTACACCACCGCAGATAACGATCACAAGTCCATCAACGGCAAGTGTAGCTATTGCTCCAGGAACTGCAATTCAGCTTAAAGCGACAGCAAGTGTAGATGCTAGTTTGACAATTACGTCGGTTGTATTCAATATCAACTCACAAAATATTACTGCAACACTTTCTGGATCAGAATATGTAGCAAGCTGGACGCCAGTTGCGGCAGATTTCAACAAAAATTATACGTTGAAAGCTACTGTAACAGCTTCAAGTGGTGCAACTGCAGTAAGTACAAAAGATTTTTCTCTGCAATGTTCAGGAACTACATGTCCGAATGCATTGCCTGTAATTACTTGGAATGCACCATCGAATACTACTATTTACCAAAACACTTTCCAAGTGGTGCCAATTTCAGTTACAGCTGTTGATAGTGACGGAACGGTTTCGGGCGTTACTATTACAATCAACGGAGGCACATTTAATATGACAGCAGGTACAAATAATGCTTATACGTATAATTTTACTCCATCTGCTTATCAAGATTATCCAATTGTAATTAAAGCAACTGATAATAAATCTGGTGTAACAACATTAAACAATACCATTAAAATTGCTACTGTAGGAACTAATAGATTTATTCCACTTCCTTCTAAAATCATTTTAGGATACGCGCATTCTTGGGAAAATGCTGGTGCTCCGTTTTTATATTTTTCTCAAATGGTCGGAAGCAAGTTTAACGTAGTGGATTATTCTTTTGTAGAAACAGTAAATCGTGATGGTTACACGCCAATATTGACTACAAATGACACTAGATATTTGACTAATGGTGTTTTCGATAAACAATTATTGAAAAACGATATCAAAGCCTTAAGAGATAGCGGTGTTCCTGTTATTGTTTCTATCGGAGGTCAAAATGGGCATGTTGTTTTAGACAATGTAACGCAGAAAAATATTTTTGTTAATGGTCTAAAAGCAATTATTGACGAATATCAATTTGACGGAGTTGATATTGATTTTGAAGGTGGATCGATGAATTTTAGCGCAGGAAATTTAAGAGATATTTCTTATGCTGGTATTTCTGCTTATCCAAGATTGAAAAACGTAGTCGATGCTTTCAAAGAATTAAAAGCATACTATGGACCTGGATTCTTATTAACTGCGGCTCCAGAAACACAATACGTACAAGGAGGATATACTACTTATACAGATACTTTTGGTTCATTCTTGCCAATTATTCAAAACTTGCGTAATGAGTTAGACTTGCTAGCGGTACAATTGTATAATACAGGTGGAAAAAACGGATTAGATGGTCAATATTATGGTACGGCTAAGAAATCAAATATGGTAACAGCTTTAACTGATATGGTCATAAAAGGGTACAACATTGCTTCAACAGGAATGCATTTTGACGGATTGCCAGCTTCAAAAGTTCTTATTGCATTGCCGGCTTGTCCAAGTGCAGCAGGTAGTGGTTATTTAACTCCGACAGAGGGAATTAATGCTATGGATTATTTAAGAAACGGAACCAATTTTACAGGAAGAACATACACAATGCAGCCAGGCGGACCATATCCTTCTTTAAGAGGTTTAATGACTTGGTCTGTAAACTGGGATGCTTCTTCTTGCGGAAATTCATCTGAGTTATCTAAAGCTTATGCGGCCTATTTTGCATCACAAGCAACGGCAAAAGCATTAGCAGTAGATACTATTTCTGCATCGAATAATACAACGATAGCTTATTTTAAAGATAATGCTTTGGCTGTGTCAAATGACAATGAAGATATCGCTCAAGTTGATGTGTTTAACACAATCGGACAAACTATTGTAAGTCATAGAAATATTCAAAACAACAAAGAGGTTTTGCTTCACAGCCACAGTTTTGCAAGTAAACAAGTGTTTGTTGTGATCGTAACTGATAAATCTGGAAACAGAAAATCATATAAAGTAATGAACTTTTTAAACTAAAAAAGAATTGAAAATCTAGAAATAAAAAAACGGGACGATTAAAATTGAGTTTGGTTATTTATGTTTTAATCTATTTTATTTCTAACAAATGTGGCTTTAGGTAATTTGTTATTTGGTTTTTGCCTAAAGACGCACATTATGAACCTGGTAGTTTTACTGCCAGGTTTTTTTATTCTAATTTATTTAGATATTGCTAATAAATATATTTCATACTATTTTTACTGCAAACCTAATCAATGTAATTTATGAAAGTCTTATCCGTTATTAAGTATCTTTTTTCTGCAATAGGAGTGGCTTTGCTTGCTGGCGCATTTTACCTTTATCAAAGCAAACAGGAATTTTTAGAAAAGGCAGATCGTGTTCAAGGAACTGTTGTCGAGTTAATTGCGAAAAGATCTGATAAATCAACCACTTATGCTCCTGTCGTTGTTTTTAAAACAAGAATAGGACAAGAGATTAAATATTTTTCATCAGTTAGCAGCAATCCTCCAAGTTACAGCGAAGGAGAAAATGTAGAAATGCTATATGATCCGCAAAATCCGCATGATGCAAGTATTAATGGATTCTTTTCTTTATGGTTAGGACCGTTAATTTTAAGTATACTGGGAGCTATTTTCTTTATAATCGGTTCTGTAATAATTGTAATTGCATGGTTGCAAAATAAGAAAACAGAGAATTTGCGAGAAACAGGTAAACCCATTTCAACAAAATTCACGCAAGTTCAGTTAAATACTGGTTATGCTGTCAACGGAAGAAACCCGTTTCAAATTTGTAGTCAATGGCAGGACCCGCATACAAAAGATTTATATGTTTTTAAAAGCGATAATATTTGGTTTGACCCAACTGATTTTTTAAATATTGAAGAAATAAGAGTTTTGATTGATCCGCAAGACCCTAAAAAATATATTATGGATACTTCTTTTTTACCAGTTCTAAAAAACTAAAAAAGAAATAAATCTAAAAAGAAACCTGGTAGTTTTTACTGCCAGGTTTTTTGTTTTTAAACAATCTCTAAGCGTCCAAATAAGGATCTAAAACTTCTGCGAGTTTATTGAGCCAATAAAAACTATCATCAATATTCTTTACACCAAATTTGATGGTTTCGCAATCTCTCATAACACTTAATGAAAGCGCATTATTTACTTCTCGAATTATTTTTGCCATTTCTTTACAATCAATATCATCTGTAAAAAGATTGTTCAATCTCGTTTGAATTCCATTTGAAAAGTTTTCTGTAATCATAATCTTATATTTTTCACAAATTAAAGAATAATTATTTTAAAAACATGATACAAATTTGTGTCAAAGTATTGAAAATGTTCGCTTTATAGGTTTTGATGGATTTGTTTTAGATTAAAAACCTCTGCGAACTTAGCGAATCCTGAGGCTTCGGAATTGCGCCTTTGCGGTTAAAAAACTTTCACTACTTTTGAAATCAAATACAATTGTTTCAGAATCCATGCAGAAATTCATTCCTCTAATTACATTTCTCTTTATTTTTACAATAAGCACCGCACAAAATAAATTCGGAAATCCAGAAGTTGATCCCTTACAAATTCAGAAAACTTATGAGCAATGGTCGGTTTATAATAAAGGAATTATGCTTTCTAGAGATTTTACTGCACTTGATTCTCAATCAAAAGAAATCTCAAAAGAAGCTTTTTTAGATCAACTGGCAAACGGAAATTTCATTCCAGTTCGATTGAAATCTGAAGCGAATATTTACGTTTATAAACTATTCAAAATTCAGCCCAAAACAGATACAAGCATAAAAGCAACCATTAACCAAATTGGTTTTGATGCTTACAAAAACTACAAGATGGAAGGAACCACTTTTCCAAAATTTTCATTTAAAGATTTAAACGGAAATTTGGTTACCAACGAATCCATGAAAGGAAAAATCATTGTAATAAAATGCTGGTACATTCACTGCACGCCTTGCATTAGAGAATTTCCACAAGTCAATAAATTAGTTGAAGATTACAAAGACAGAAAAGACATTGTTTTCATGAGTTTGGCCGAAGATTCTCCAGAACAATTAAAAACGTTTTTAGCGAGAAAACCGTTGTCTTATTCTGTAATTCCAGATATGAAAGAGTATATGAATAGTGCTTTACAGCTGAATTCTTTTCCAACACATTTCATTATTAACAAAGAAGGAATTATTTCAAAAGCGCTTCCAAATTTTGAGAGTTTAGAAGTCGCTTTAGCGAAAGAAAGCAAACTGTAATAGAATCTCGCAGAGTCGCAGAGTCGCAAAGTTTTTTAAGCAAAGTAACCTCATTTTTGTCATTTCGACGAAGGAGAAATCTCCGCAAGTAGCTCCGCAACAATAAGCCAATCTTTGTAGAGTTTCTTGCGGAGATTTCTCCTTCGTCGAAATGACAAGATTGTGTGATAGTGCGTGTGGCAAAACAAAACTTTGCGTCTTCGCTTCCGATAGCTATCGGGATTGCGAGAAAATACTTCTTCAAAGAAAAAAAACTTAGCACCTTTACACCTTTGCAACTCTGAACCTTTTTCCGTACTTTTGCACCAAATTAATTAAAAAGACATTCATGTTAACAGTCAATAATTTATCAGTTCAATTTGGCAAACGAATTTTGTTTGACGAAGTAAATACAACTTTCACTCACGGAAACATTTACGGCGTTATTGGAGCCAATGGTGCTGGGAAATCTACATTTCTTAAAATCATTTCAGGTGATATGGATCCAACTTCTGGACACATTCATTTAGAACCGGGAAAACGTATGTCGGTTTTAACTCAAAATCACAACTTGTTCGATGAGCATACGGTTTTGGAAACGGTTTTGATGGGAAATAAAGTTTTGTACGCTGTTAAAAAAGAAATGGATGAACTTTATTTAGACTACAACGACAAAAACGCTGATAGAATTGGAGAATTGCAAGTTCAATTTGAAGAGATGAACGGATGGAACGCCGATTCTGACGCTGCTGCGATGTTGTCTAACTTAGGAATCACAGAAGCAGATCATTATACTTTAATGTCTGATATGGAAGGAAAAATGAAAGTACGTGTGCTTTTGGCGCAAGCACTTTTCGGAAATCCTGATGTATTGATTATGGATGAGCCTACCAACGATTTGGACTTCGAGACAATCGCTTGGTTAGAAAACTTCTTAGCAAACTACGAAAACACTGTAATCGTTGTATCTCACGACCGTCACTTTTTAGATGCGGTTTGTACACATATTTCTGATATTGATTTCGGAAAAATCAACCACTATTCAGGAAACTATACGTTCTGGTACGAATCTAGCCAATTAGCGGCGAAACAACGTGCACAGCAAAACAAAAAAGCAGAAGAGAAGAAACAAGAGTTGGAAGAATTTATTCGTCGTTTTAGTGCAAACGTGGCGAAATCGAAACAAGCAACTTCTCGTAAAAAAATGATTTCGAAATTGAATATTTCTGAGATCAAACCTTCAAGCCGTCGTTACCCTGCGATTATTTTCGATCAGGATCGTGAAGCTGGAGATCAAATCTTAAACGTAGAAAACTTATCTGCTTCTGTAGATGGAGAAGTTTTATTTAAAGATATTAACTTGAATATGGCGAAAGGCGACAAAATCGTTCTTTTCTCTAAAGATTCACGTGCTACAACTGCGTTCTACGAAATTTTAAATAACGAACAAAAAGCAGATACTGGAAACTTTGATTGGGGAATTACAACAAACCAAGCTTACTTGCCAGCTGAAAACCACGATTACTTCGAAAATGATTTAAGTTTAGTGGATTGGTTACGCCAATATGCTAAAACAGAAGAAGAGCGTGATGAGGTTTTCATTAGAGGTTTCTTAGGAAAAATGATTTTCTCTGGAGAAGAAGCTTTAAAAACTTCTAGAGTTTTGTCAGGAGGAGAAAAAGTACGTTGTATGTTGTCTAGAATGATGATGGAGCGTGCTAACGTTTTAATGCTTGATGAGCCAACAAATCACTTGGATTTGGAGTCTATTACAGCTTTCAACAACTCTTTGAAAAACTTTAAAGGTTCTGTAATTTTCACAACGCATGACCACGAGTTTGCTCAAACTGTTGGTAACCGAATTGTAGAATTGACACCAAACGGAGTTATCGACCGTTACATGACATTTGACGAATATCTTGATGATGAAAAAATTCAAGAACAAAGAAAAAAGATGTACAATCTTTAATAAACAAAAATCCCCGTTATGAAGATAACGGGGATTTTTTTATGTTTTATTTTTTGCCGAACATTTTCGCAAAGATCCAGATAATAATCGCAATGATAAAAATTACGATAAAGATTCCGAATCCCATTCCGGCTTTAAAAATGTCTCCAACTAATTCACAGCTTGTAAATGAAAACAGTATTACAAATACCATTAACAATCTAAGTATTTTATTTTGCATGATTTTGAGTTTTTAAATTCATTATTAAAATTACTTCAAGAATCAAGAAAACGTGTTATAGAATTTTTTGTAAATGTTTTAGGATTTGGAGTTTAGTTCAGTAATGTTTTTTATGTTTAAGAATTTTCATGACTTAACTTGTAATTAAAGTTTATATCTATTAAATTTCTAGATATAAAGCTATAGGGTCAATAACATATTCATAGTCAAGTTTCCCTATGAATGTGTTTTCAACATTTGTAAGAGCTACTACCATATTCATCAATGCTTCTTTCATGCTTGGATCTTCATTTTTTTCTTTTCGTAATTCTTTAAAAAGTGAATTTTTGCTTTCCGCAGTTAATTTTTGAGTTAAGATACCAAATAACTTAAATTCTCTTTCTGATTCACGAGAGTATTTTTTAATTATTGAATACTCATTTTCTTTTAAATTATCTCGATTTAATTGTGCGCTGAAAAGTCTAAATTCATCTTCTGAATTTATTGGAATTTGAACTTCGAACTGTTGGTTGTATCCATAATCGAGGACATATGCGAGATGTTTGATTAGATCTTCATCCATATTAAGACCAGCTTCTTTTATATATTTCTTAAAATCAGTTGTTGATTTTATCATTGCATTAGCACTGGCTTTTTTATTTCTATCTTGAATATGCTTAATTGAATTTTTTAATTCAGCTACTTCTTCATCATATTTAGATTTAAGTGTTATATAGCCCAAAGCTTCTCCTATTTTATTGAAATTTTTAATTGTATCTTCAATAATTTTAAGGTCATTAAAAATTGTATTGCCAGAAATTTTTACAAAACTAAAGTTTTCAATTAATGGTAAACTTTCTTTTATATTTGAGGAATTAATTTCTAAGACCTTATTTTGTTCAAATAAAGAATCTTCAAAAAGATTATATGAGAAATCGTGCAGAAATTTAGTTTCTTTCTGGGTTGTGTTAGTTTCAATTATATCAGCGAGCATTTTACCGCTAGAAAAAGGGCCTTTTTGGCTTTCTTGTTCTATTTTTGAATTATTTTCTGATTTTATAATTTGTTCCGTTAAGCCTTCGAAGAGTTGTGAAGATATTGAGTACATTTTATAATTGTCCAAATATAAAAATGATCTAAGTTTTTTCATTTTGTTTACGTTTGATATAATCTTGATAATATTTATTTCTTGTGTCAATAATAGTTTTTATGGAAACAATGATGCCAATAATTGCTCCAAAAACAGTTAGAATTATAATTATTGTGGTCATCTTAAGGTATTTAATCGATTGTAAATTGAATAGCTAAAGAAAAATGAGACAAGTGAAAGTAATATTGAGCAGCATTTAACAGCCCATTTATTGATGTCAGTACTATGTTTGAAGTCAGAATAAGTAACTATCGCCAAAATAGAGGAAAATAAAACAATATAAACGACAGATAATCCAATGTTTTTTGTTTTCCAAATTTTGTCTTCGAAATCTTTGTCTTCAAGTTCATTTATATTTGATAAATTAAGAACTAGTCCTAAACCAATAAAATCAGTTTCATTAATCCAATACTCTAAAGTTGCTGTTTTATCAAAAATAGAGATGAAAGATCTAATTAAAAAAGGCATTAATCCAATAATAACAGTATATATCAACCATTTAGTTTTTATCATAATTTTTATTAGTTACAATTGTTTAAGTAAATTTAAAGAGCCTTTTTAAGTTGCTTTTATAAAAATCTATATTCTATAAATTGTTCGCTAAAATATGATTTTAGAACCACATATTGAAAAAAAAGTAAGTTTTTTATTAGTTTAACACTTCTGCTTTCATTGTGTTTTTTATATCAGCAAAAAATATTTCCAACCCCAACACCCCAACAAATAAAATCAGATTCCGTATATTTGCCCGATCAATCATTACAATTAATTATGAGCCAGAAAGTATTACTTAATTCAAAAGAAGTTACTATCATACTTCACCGTTTGGCTTGTCAGTTAATCGAAAAACATCTTGATTTTTCAAATACTATTTTAGTGGGAATTCAGCCAAGAGGCGTTTTTTTAGCTGAACGTTTAAAACAAATATTAGAAAATGAATACCAAGTTCCTGAAATTTCTTTGGGTTATTTGGATATTACTTTTTTTAGAGATGATTTCCGTCGTACAGAAAAACCACTTGAAGCCAACAAAACTCAAATCAATTTTATAGTTGAAGACAAAAAAGTCATTTTTATAGATGACGTTTTGTTTACAGGCCGTAGCATTCGTTCTGCGTTAACTGCTATTCAATCTTTTGGAAGACCTTCAGAGATCGAATTGTTAGTTTTAATCGACAGACGTTTCAGCCGTCATTTACCAATTCAGCCCGATTATCGCGGCCGTCAGGTAGATGCCATTAATGGCGAAAAAGTGATTGTAAGCTGGAAAGAAAACGACGGCGAAGACGTAGTTCACTTAGTGACAAATTAGTTTAATCGGTTAACCGGTTAATTGTTTAATCGGGAAAACGACATAAACGATTAATTAATAAATGATTAAACAATAAAGAATGACAGAGAACGAAGAGTTTATTTACGAGTCAATTTTTAATCAGGTTAGAATGGGGTTTCTTTCTATTGATGATATCAAGGATAACATCATGGAGGAGATCGAAGACAACGAATTTGAAGATGAAATTTCTGAAGCTTGGGCTTTTGAAAAAATCGACGAAGAATACCAAAAGTTATTAGAAGAAAGTAAAAATTGGGAAAGCCCAACAGATACTGAAAAGCTTATAAATGCGTTTGATGATTTATGCGATCAGAATATCATTGCGCTTCATAATGCTGGATATACAACAAGCGACGGCGAATACGAAGTGGTTGAGGTCGAGAGAGATCTTAGAAATAACGGAGTCGAATCTGACGGTTACTGTTTTTATCACGAACAAGATTTGGCTAGAGCTGTAATTCAAGACGAACCGAGTTTGTTTATCGCTTTTCAGAAAGTAGATAATTCAGATGAAGAAACTACTGTAAAAGTGGGTAATAAAGTAGCTGAAGTTCTTAAGAATAATGGATTTAAAATCAACTGGGACGGATCTGCTAAAAGGAAAATTGAAATTCCGGGTTTCAGATGGCAGCAGATTTATGATGAAGACGGAAGAGATTTGCAGGATTACAGCGAAGTTATAGACAGAATGATCCAATAGAGTAGCTGCTCTTTAAAGAAGCATTGAATGCGAATATTTCGTCATTCAGAATTTGACAAATAATATTAAAGAAAGAAAAATGAAAGAATTAAGCGTAAATCATTTATTAGGAATCAAATATATCAATGAGAATGATATTAACCTGATTTTTGAAACGGCAGATCATTTTAAAGAAGTCATTAATAGACCGATTAAAAAAGTTCCTTCATTACGAGATATTACCATTGCCAATATTTTCTTCGAAAACAGTACCAGAACCAAACTCTCTTTCGAATTAGCGCAGAAACGTTTATCTGCTGATGTTATCAGTTTTTCTGCAGCTCAATCGTCGGTTAAAAAAGGAGAGACCTTGATTGATACTGTAAATAATATCCTTTCGATGAAAGTTGATATGGTTGTAATGCGCCACTCCAATCCCGGAGCGGCTTATTTTTTATCTAAAAATGTCAAAGCGAGTATCGTAAATGCAGGTGACGGCGCACACGAACACCCAACGCAAGCTTTATTGGACAGTTATTCTATCAGAGAAAAACTGGGTGATGTGGCTGGAAAAAAAGTGGTGATTGTGGGTGATATTCTGCATTCGAGAGTAGCTTTATCAAACATATATGCTTTGCAAATGCAAGGTGCTGAAGTAAAAGTTTGTGGGCCAAAAACGCTAATTCCGAGATATATTGAATCTCTTGGAGTTACGGTTGAACCGAATTTACGTAAAGCTTTAGAATGGTGTGATGTTGCGAATATGCTTCGTGTACAAAACGAACGTATGGATGTGAATTTCTTCCCATCAACACGTGAGTACGCACAACAATACGGAGTTGATAAACCGCTTTTGGATTCGCTAGGGAAAGAAATCGTAATCATGCACCCAGGACCAATCAATAGAGGAGTAGAGATTACTTCTGAAGTTGCTGATTCTGATCATTCAGTGATTTTGAATCAGGTAGAGAATGGTGTAGCAATTAGAATGGCGGTTATTTATCTTTTGGCATCTAAGATTCAGTAGGCTTTAAGTGTTCAGTCACAGTCACGGTTTTCAGTTATTGAAAACTTAAAAACAAAGACTGGAAACCCTTTTAAGCAGATAGTTTAGAGTCATAGTAAAAAAACTGAATACTGTGACTGCGACTGAAAACTATAAAAAAACTTCGTACCTTAGCTCTCAGAAAATCAATTTTTATAAGCCCCATAAATTAAAAAATGAAAGTAGATCAAAAAGGACATACCGTTACTATTAAAGATACGCAAGGAGATGTAAATGCTTTCTTGGAAAAAGTAACGCAACAAATTAAAACCTTTGAAAAACAAAATATTATAATCGATTTATCTTCAGATTCTAATATTTCAGAAAATGATTTAAAAGCTTTTTTACCGCTTTCTAAAGTTCAGAAAAAAGCAAAAAAATCGTTTGTAATAGTAGCAACAGATCTTGATTTTAATGCTATTTCAGATAAATTGGCTGTAGTTCCTTCTCTTTTGGAAGCACACGATATTATCGAAATGGAAGAAATCGAAAGAGATTTAGGATTTTAAATTGGTTTAATTGTTTATTCGTTTGACCGTTTAATCGATTTGGTTTAATTTTATACGATTAAACGATTTACCAGATAAACGAATAAACAATAAAATTGAAATTAACTATACTTGGCTGTTATGCCGCAACTCCCAGAACGCTTACTAATCCGACTTCGCAGGTTTTAGAGATTAAGAACAGATTGTTTTTAATTGACTGTGGGGAAGGAACTCAGGTACAGCTTCGTAAAAACAAGATTAAATTCTCAAAAATCAATCACATTTTTATCTCGCATCTTCACGGAGATCATTTGTATGGATTGATTGGAACTATTTCAACTTTTTCGCTTTTAGGAAGAACTACAGATTTACATATTTACGGTCCTAAAGGAATTAAAGAACTGATTCTGCTTCAATTAAAATTGACGGAATCTTGGACAACGTATTCTTTGTTTTTCCACGAATTAGAATCGAAAGAAAGTGAAGTTATCTTCGAAGATAAAAAGGTTATTGTAAAAACGATTCCGTTAAAACATCGCGTTTACACAAACGGATTTCTGTTTCAAGAAAAACCAGATGAAAGAAAATTAGATGTTGAGGCAGTTCAGCGTTATGATATTCATGTGGCTTATTATCAGAAAATCAAAAACGGAAGCGATATCACCCTTGATGATGGAACTGTGGTTGAAAATGCAAAACTGACTTTTGATCCGCCGCCAACAAAGAGTTATGCTTTCTGTTCTGATACGGTTTATAACGAAGCGATAATTCCGATCATTCAGAATACAGATGTTTTATACCATGAATCTACATTTTTAGAATCGGAAGCAAGACTGGCTGAAAAAACCTTGCATTCAACTGCAAAAGAAGCAGCGAAAATTGCTTTAAAAGCAAACGTAAAACAGCTAATTTTAGGTCATTATTCAACTCGATATGATGGAATAGAGCCATTTAAGAAAGAAGCAGAAGAAGTTTTTCCAAATGTTCTTTTGGGAGATGACGGTCTTAGTTTTGAGTTATAAGTTATAAATTATGAGTTGGATTTAGAGAAATCTAAAATCAGCAATCTAAAATAATAAATCATGAACGATTTAAGCAATTATAGAAAGTCTTACGAGAAAAGTGAATTATTAGAAACTAATATTCCGGAAGATCCGATTAATCTTTTTAACCGATGGTTTCATGAGGTTGAGGATTTTGGCGGAAGCGGGGAGGTGAATGCCATGACGGTTTCGACAATTGGATTGGATGGTTTTCCAAAATCTCGTGTGGTTTTATTGAAGAAATTTTCGGAAGAAGGATTTATATTTTATACCAATTATAATTCTGAAAAAGGAAAAGCTATTGAAGCGAATCCGAATATTTGTCTGTCTTTTTTCTGGCAGGAAATGGAACGTCAGGTTATTATAAAAGGAATCGCTCAGAAAACATCTGAAATTATTTCTGATAATTATTTTGATTCACGTCCTGATGGCAGTAAGCTAGGAGCTATAGTTTCGCATCAGAGTGAAGTAATTCCGTCACGAACTTTTTTAGAAGAGAACTTAAAAAAATTGGAAACTGAATTTGAAGGAAAAACAATTCCTAGACCCGAAAATTGGGGAGGTTATATTGTGACTCCGTTACAAGTTGAATTTTGGCAAGGAAGACCAAATAGACTTCATGATCGAATTCGATATACAAGTCAGTCAGATTTTTCTTGGAAGATAGAAAGACTGTCTTCTTAAAAGTGTTTTTACGTAGGAAATTTATACAGTAAAAATAAAAATACGTGTATTTCGTCGATTAATTTTGCACTTTAACGGTGAATTGAATATGTTTGGTATAGACAAAAACAAACTAAATTTAATTCAAAAATAAATTTAAAGGATTTGCCCCAACATTTACTTTAAACCCGCTAAATGCTGATGATTATGAAAAAGATTATGCGCACCATGTTGTTCATTGCGATTTTAGTCGCAATGAACGCATGTTCTGCTGATACCGCTGAAGCAAGCTTGGATACCACTAATCCAACACAAGCACTTGTTGCAAACTACACCTACAACGATACCGAAATAGAGACAATGAAGTTGATAAACGAATACCGTGTGAGTATTGGTTTAAATACTTTAGAAAGAGTTAATCATATATCTTATAAATGTGAAGAACATAATAAATACATGATTCAGAATAATGTTGTAGATCATAACGATTTTGTTGCCAGATCTAATAATATGACTAGCGTATTAGGAGCAAAAAAAGTAGGAGAAAATGTTGCCTACAATTACAAAACTCCAGAGGCAGCTGTAAGAGCTTGGCTTGATAGTCCAGGTCACAAAGAAAATATAGTTGGCGATTTTACCCATTTCGGATTATCTGTAACAACAGATGCTGCAACAGGAAAAAAATATTACACTAACATTTTTGTTAAGTTATAAAAGAATATTGAACAGGTTGGTTTTTTAAAAGTCGTTGTAATTCATAGAATTGCAACGACTTTTTAAATTAAAAAAGCTGCCATATAGGCAGCCTTTTTTTGTTAATCTATTTTGGGTTATAAAGCGGTAATAATAAATTCGCTTCGTCTATTGGCTTGATGTTCTGCCTCAGTACATGGAACTCCGTCTGAGCATTTGTTTACAAGCTCTGTTTCGCCATAGCCTTTTCCGGTCAAGCGGTTTGGAGCGATTCCGTTTTTAATCAACCATTGAACAGTCGATTTTGCTCTACGATCAGATAAAGCTTCATTGTATTGATTAGAAGCTCTACTGTCTGTGTGTGAACGGATATCAAGTTTCATAGTTGGATAATCGTTCAAAACTACTAGTATTTTTTCTAAATCAAGCGCTGCTTCAGTTCTAATATTAGATTTATCTAAATCAAAGTAAATCATTTTGATTCCGAAACATTTTCCTAAATCATCACCCACAGTAACCTTGCAAGTTGCTTTTTCCAATGCAATAGGAAGACTGGTTTTACCGCTTGCTTTTTCAATAGTAACACTTAGTTCTCTGGTTGTATATTCTGGTTTTTCAGCTCTTACATAATATGTTTTTCCGCATTCTACATCAAAAGTGTATAGACCAGAGGCATCTGCAATGGCAGAATTTTTAAGATTCATCTGATCATCATATAAAGTGACTTTTGCCCCTGGAAGTGTAACTCCTGTTTCAGCATCTGTTATTGTGCCGTAAAGTTCTTGGATGCATTTTAGTCTTCTTGTTTCTAGAAATCGATAGATGTCATCAGAACCTTGTCCACCATCTTTATTGGAAGAGAAAAAACCTCTTCTTGTTTCTGGATCAATGATATAAGCGAAATCATCTTTTGGAGAATTGACATCAGCTCCCACATTTTGAATATTGCTTATTTTTCCATTATTATCAATATTGGCCACAAAAACGTCCAAACCTCCTAAACCTGGATGCCCATCAGAAGCAAAATAAATCTCGTTTTCAGAAGTTAGATACGGATACGTTTCTTTTCCTTCTGTGTTAATTGTATTCCCGAGATTTTCAGGCGGACCATAACCGCCGTTTGGATTTATGCTCACTTTATACAAATCAGATTCTCCAAGAGAGCCAGGCATATCAGAGGCAAAATACAATGTTTTTTCATCTGGACTAAGGGCTGGGTGCGCCGTGCTGTAGTTGTTGCTATTGAAAGGAAGCTCAGCAATATTCGTCCATTTATTATCTTTTCCTAGCTCTGCTTTGTAAAGCTTAATTAAAGTGACTTTGCTTTCGTCTTTACCTTTTTTTCCGTCGATGTAATTGTTTCTTGTAAAATAAACTGTTTTTCCGTCTTTTGTGAAAACAGGAGAAGCCTCATGAAATTTGGTGTTAATGGCCGATTTAAATTTATTTACTTTTGATGCGGTGCCAGTTGCGGGATCTAAATCAGCATCATAAATATTAGTAAAATATTCTCCTGTCCATTTGTGTTTGCGTTGCGTAAAATTTCCGGTATCTCTCGCAGATGCAAAATAAACTTTGTTATTGTAAACAAATGATCCGTAGTCGGAGTACCTACTATTTATACCCGCGTTTTCTATCTGGTACCTCCCAGAATTTGCTTTTATCTGGTCCAAATAGTTTACATCGTCTTTATAAAGTTTACCTCTATTATCATTTTTTGAGACAGCATTAAATTCTTCCAAAAGCTTATTTGCCTTAGCTGTATCTCCAGTTGATTTTAAAGATTGTGCATATCTAAAATAGTACTCTGGTTCAACATTTGTTGGGTTCATTGCAAATAATTCACCGTACCATTTTGCAGCATTTTCAAAATCTGAATTGAAATAATAGGCATTTCCCAGTTTTTTAAACATGTCTTCAGATTTGTAGCCTTTATTCGCAACTTTTTCATAAATTTTAATTGCATCTACATAGGCATATTTGTCATATTTTTTGTCTGCAGAATTTATCTTTGACTGCTGAGCATAACAGCTAAATGAAAAAGCGCCTATAATTGTAACGAAAAGTAGTGTATAGTTTTTCATGATACCTTATTTTTAGAAGAAACGAGGAGTTGTCATTTTGCCTCTGTTTGAGAAGAATTCATAGCGCAGGAAAATTTCGTGTGAACCTGAATTATAATTGTTTAATTTGGTGGTTTCTCTATCATAACCGTAACCTAAATAAAGTCCGTCTGTGATTTGAAATCCAACCATTGCGCTTAAAGAAGCGCTCCATCTATAGGCCGCACCAATCATAAATTTATCGTAGAACATAAAATTGGCTGATAAATCTACTTGCAAAGGTGCCCCTTGAACCATTTTGGTTAAAATAGCGGGTTTAAATTTTATATATTGATATTTATCAAGATCAAATACATAACCTCCAATTAAGTAGTAATTGATTTTGTCTTTATAAATTGCAACATCATTATTGTCATAACGATTTGTTTCAATAAAATTAGGAACAGATAAACCAATATATGCCTTATCAGAATGCCAGTAAACTCCAGCACCAACATTTGGAGTAAATTTGTTATTTAAATCCTGAAATTGAGGATCGCCTTGATCTCCAGGATTTAATTTGCTTACATCTAAATTGAAGATATTTGCTGTTCCTTTGATACCAAATGAAAGTTTAAAATCTGCAGATGTCTGAATGGTGTAAGACACGTCGGCTGAGATGTTGTTTTCATTTGTTGGACCAATTTTGTCACTAACTATTGAGGCTCCTACACCAAGTCTGCTATTGTTTATTGGTGTATTGATTGAGAAACTGCTTGTTTCTGGTGCTCCATCAAGACCTACCCATTGGGTACGATAAAGGCCAAAAACACTAAATGCTCCACGAGAACCTGCATAGGCAGGATTTATATTTATTGTGTTATACATATACTGTGTATACTGTGCATCTTGCTGTGAATACCCTGAACATGTAATTAACAGAATGACGAAGAAAAATAATTTTGTTCTCATAGTAGATTTTATTAATTTAATAATTACTATTGACTTTTTATAACATTGAATTTCAATGTGTTCTTAATCGCGATTAGTCAAAAAATCAACTTTTTTAAATACGCTGTAAAAGAGCTTTTACAGCGTATTTTTTAATTGTTATTTTGATAGATATAAATACCCGTTTAATTTGTGATCTTGAACGTTGTTGTTTCCATCTAGAGATTTATAGGTAATAATGTAAAAATAAGTTCCAGTTGGTAGTCCATCAGATTGCTTAACAGTGGTTCTTCCTCTTGAAGTTCCATCAAAAGCATTTGTTGTATTGTTGTAATTTGTAGTTTCAAAAACTAAAACTCCCCAGCGATTATATATTTCGACAGTATTTCCTGGATAACAAGTTGTTTCATCAATATTGTCAATTTTGAAGAAATCGTTTATGTTATCACCATTTGGAGAGAAAGCATTATGAACTAACACATTACCACAAGCTAAGACTTTACAATCATCATTGATTTCCATGTTTAAAACTACACTTCTTGGACATCTTTCATCGGCTATCACATATTCAAAAGCGTAATTGCCTAATGCTAAACCAAACGGATTAAGAATGCCTCCCTGAAGAGCATTGGTATTGTTTCTATCTAACCAAACTCCTGTTAAAGGACTTCCTTCAGGAAGCAGGCTACTTAAGTTAACCAATGTTGAATCATCGTTACATGCTGAGCCTCTAACTTCTACAACACCTTTTGGAATCACTATAATTGTAACCGTTGCAGAATCACAATTTTCAGCATTTAATTTGTCACAGATTGTATAGCTGTAAGTATAAGTTCCCGCTGGTGTCAAGCTAGATACATTTAGATTTCCAGAACGATCAACAGTAATATTTGGATCTGTTTTGGTATTGTTTCCTTCTGCAATAAGGGTGAAGTTTACTAAATCTATTGTTATAGGAGTTCTTCCTATTAAGTCATTGCTTAATAGATTACCTACTATTCCGAAAGAGTTACATCCAATATTACTGAAGGTATCATCATTTGCTACTATAGGAGAAATCACTATAACAGTCACTATTGCAGTATCACAGTTACCAAAATCAGCCTTTTCGCAAATTTGGTAAGTCAATGTATAAGTGCCGCCTGGTGTATTTGCTGCAACACTTATAGTTCCGTCAGTATTAACTGTTATTGATCCTGTTGGATCAGGTACAGTTGTAGTTAATGTTACATCATTTATATTTACTGGAGTACCATTTAATGTATCGTTTGTTAAAACGTTGCCTACCGTAGTTTGTGTTGGACCTCCTATTATCGGTGCAGGATTATCATCATTAGCAACTATTGCAAATGTTGGTCTTGCAGTACAATAAGGATCTGCCGGTGGATAATTAATTGTAATAGTCTGACTCGGATTAACAGTGAAAGTTACATTAGTGGTTGGACGTAATTTTTCAAATCCATCCGCTCCTTCAACCCATCTGTTGTTTTCAAAAATCCAGCCTGGCCAGTCAATTCCTTTTCCTTGTTCGTCTACAACTGCTCCTGGCCATAGTACACGACCACTTAATGGCTGATTCTCCATTGTTGTTACGACATTGTTGTTACTGTCAGCCCAAGCAATTGTTACGCCATTTACAGGAGTAAAGTTTACTGGTGTTATCACATAATCAATGTAAGGAACATCATTTACGCATATTGAGTTTGCAGTAACGGTCATTACAGGAGCTTCGATTGTAACTGTAACAGTTGCGGTATCGCAGTTGTCTGCCTGATCGGCTTCACAGATTTGATATACCATTGTTAAAGTTCCAATAGGAGCATTTGGCAATACATCAACAGATCCATCACTATTTAATTGTAAAAATTCATTTGGTGTTACTGTTGTTATAATTACTTCAGATGCAGTTATCGGATTTCCTTCTAAGGTGTCATTTGTTAATACATTTAAAACATTAGTTGTAGTATGATTTACTCCTGCAATTGGACCTGCAGCGTCATCATTAGCAACAATATCTTTGTATTCTTTACAGCTTACGCCGAAATCAAGATCTAAATGAACCAAATCTTCTGGAGTCACATTTACTACATATCCGCTATCTGTTGTTGTTTTACAAACGGTATGTAATTGCGTTTTACTTGTTTTTCCAGTAATGTTTTTTCCAGACATTGAAGGAATAACTTTCACTAAGCCAGTAAATCCTAAGTTAGCAGCCATTGTATCGAAATTTGCATCTCGAACTAATTTCACAGTGTATTCTCCATATGGATTTTCGCTTTCTGGACGGTCTCTCCAGAATCCTGCAATTCCTACAATAACTTCTTTGTGATATCCGTTTGGACCATCAACAATTACATTCGGACTAAGTGCATTTCCGAAACCACCGGCATTTAATTCTCCAACATTTAGAGGGCCAGTATAGCTTCCGTCTCCATTAAGATCTATCCATTCCCATAAGCTGTAATCAACGGCTCCATTTGAATCTGGAATGTTTTTAGTTATAACTCCATCATTATTGGCATCATACCATTCATCTTGAATTCCGTTACTATTGGTATCATACCAAACGTAATCTCCAAGAACAGGAAGTTTTGAAGTTCCATATTCGAAATTATGAGTCTGGATTTTACAATCTTCTAGAGTTGTAAAGAATAAGCTAGAATCGACAGGGTATAATTGGTAGGCACTATTTAAATTAGCATCTTGCACTTGCACTAAATAATCTCCTGCAGGCATTCCAGAGAAACTGTACATTCCGTCAGCACCTGTAATAACCATTTGTATTGGCCCTGGAGTTGTTCCTTGAGGAATTAAAGTAACAGGTACATTTGCGATTGGAGTGTTAGTATCTATATTGATAATTTGTCCAGAAATTTTTACAGTGTAAGTAGGCTGAGTAATCACAACTGTTGCAGTTGCAGTACAAACTTGATTTTCGCCGTTTACTGGTGCAGTTGCAGTTAATGTATAAGTTCCTGCTGGCAAATTAGTATTTCCTACAACTTGATTATTTTCATTTGTAATTACTACAGTTGAACCAGGACTACTTGTTACAGCAATGCTACCATCTGTACCTCCAAAACAGCTTGTGCTTGTTGGAACTCCGCTAACGGTAACTTTACTTTCAACTGTGAAGGTTTGAACCAATTCGGTTTTGTTTCCTGAACAGTCAGTTAAAGTATAAGTTCTGGTTAAGATATATGGTGTTCCATCACAACCATTTCCTCCATTGTTTGTGTCAGCAACAGTAACATTTACGGTTGGGCTGCAATTATCGGCTTCATCTGTAATATCTGATGGATTTCCTACTGGTATTGCATCAATAGTAGCTACGGTTACACTTTGAGGAGCTGTTCCGGTTGGAGCTGTTTTATCTCTTACAGTGATAACTTGAACATGAGTTGTGATATTACCTCCACAGTCACTAATTTTCCAAGTGCGAGTCAAAGTATAATTAGAAGGACAATCATTCTCAATACCTGATTTTGTTTCTGAATATACAATTGGTATATCTTCATTACAATTATCTGAAACATGCATTTCTGCTGGTTCAGGAACTGCATCGCAAGATACTTCAATATCTGAAGGAAGATTGCCAGTAAACATTGGAGCAGTAGTGTCTTGAATGGTGATCACTTGAGTGAAAGTTGCAGATGTATTTCCACAATCATCTTTTACTGTCCAAGTATTGGTGTAAGTTCCTGCATTTGCACAGCTTTCAGAAGCTACAAACTGTCCGCTTACTTTAGTGATGTTAGAAACATCAGCATCACATAAATCTGAAGCTGTTGGAAACTGAGCTTGAGCTGCAGCAAGTCCTTCGGTATTGCTGCATTCTAAAGTTACATTTAAAGTTCCAGCAACGGTATTCCAAGTAGGAGCAGTAGTATCTTGAATTGTAATTATTTGAGTGAAAGTATTAGAAGTATTTCCACAATCATCTTTTACTGTCCAAGTATTAGTGTATGTGCCAGAATTTCCGCATCCTTGAGAAGGAACAAACTGTCCGCTTACTTTAGTGATGTTAGAAACATCAGCATCACATAAATCAGAAGCAGTTGGGAACATTGCTTGAGCATTCGCTAATCCTGTTGCGTCACTGCATTCTACAGTTACATTTAAAGCTGTTTGAGCTGTTGTCCAAGTAGGAGCAGTAGTATCTTGAATTGTAATTATTTGAGTGAAAGTTGCAGATGTATTGCCACAATCATCTTTTACTGTCCAAGTATTGGTATAAGTTCCTGCATTTGCACATCCTTGAGAAGCAACAAACTGTCCGCTTATTTTAGTGATGTTAGAAACATCAGTATCACATAAATCAGAAGCCGTTGGGAACATCGCTTGAGCATTTGCAAGTCCTGAAGCGTCATTACATTCTACGGTTACATTTATAGCTGTTGGAGCTGTTGTCCAAGTTGGAGCTGTAGTATCTTGAATTGTAATAATCTGAGTGAAAGTTTCAGAAGTATTACCGCAATCATCTTTCACAGTCCAAGTATTGGTGTAAGTTCCTGCATTTGCACATTCTTGAGAAGCAACAAACTGCCCGCTTACCTTAGTGATGTTTGTTAAATCAATATCGCAAGCTCCAGAAGCAGTTGGAAATAAAGCCTGGGCTGAAGCTATAGCTTGTTGGTCGCTGCATTCAACTGTACGATTTAAAGAACCTGCTTGAGTTGTCCAAGTTGGAATGCTTGTATCTTGAATAGTGATCACTTGTGTGAAAACAGCAGATGCATTATTACAGATGTCTTTAGCAATCCAAGTATTGGTGTAAGTTCCAGAATTTGCACAAGTGCCAACACTAAAAATTCCGCTTGTTTTTGTATAAGTCACTGTTCCTCCGCAGTTGTCACTGGCAACAGGAGCCTGATTTTGGGCAGCTGTTAATCCTGCAGTATCACTACATTGTAAAGTAACATTTAGAGAGCCTGCTTGAGTTGTCCAAGTTGGTGCTGTAGTATCTTCGATAGTGATTACCTGTGTAAAAACTGATGATGTATTGTTGCAGACATCTTTAGCAGTCCAAGTGTTGGTGTAAGTTCCAGAATTTGCACAGTTTCCTGCTGTGAAAGCACCGCTCACTTTTGTATAAGTTACTGTTCCTCCGCAATTGTCAGTAGCAACAGGTGCTTGATTTTGAGATGCTGTCAATCCTGCCGCATCACTGCATTGAAGAGTAACATTCAATTCATTTGCTGCAGTTGTCCAAGTAGGAGCAGTATTATCCTGAATAGTGATCACTTGCGTGAAAACAGCAGATGTATTGTTGCAGACATCTTTAGCAGTCCAAGTATTGGTGTAAGTTCCAGAATTTGCACAGCTTCCTGCTGCGAAAGCACCGCTCACTTTTGTGTAAGTCACCGTTCCTCCACAATTATCTGTAGCCACAGGAGCCTGATTTTGAGCTGCTGTCAATCCTGCCGCATCGCTACATTGAAGAGTAACATTCAATTCATTTGCTGCAGTTGTCCAAGTTGGAGCAGTATTATCTTGAATAGTAATCACTTGCGTGAAAATGCTAGATGTATTGTTGCAGACATCTTTAGCAGTCCAGGTGTTGGTATAAGTTCCTGAATTTGCACAGTTTCCTGCTGCGAAAGCACCGCTCACTTTTGTGTAAGTCACTGTTCCTCCGCAATTGTCAGTAGCAACAGGCGCTTGATTTTGAGCTGCTGCCAATCCTGCCGCATCGCTGCATTGCAAAGTTGTATTCAATGCATTTGCTTGAGTTGTCCAAGTTGGCGCAGTATTGTCTTGAATAGTGATCACTTGAGTGAAAACTGATGATGTATTATTGCAGACATCTTTAGCAGTCCAAGTATTGGTGTAAGTTCCAGAGTTTCCACAGTTTCCTGCTGCGAAAGCACCGCTCACTTTTGTGTAAGTTACGGTTCCGCCGCAATTATCTGTAGCCACAGGCGCTTGATTTTGAGCTGCTGCCAATCCTGCCGCATCACTGCATTGAAGAGTAACATTCAATTCATTTGCAGTAGTTGTCCAAGTTGGCGCAGTATTATCCTGAATAGTGATCACTTGAGTGAAAACAGAAGAAGTGTTGTTGCAGACATCTTTAGCAGTCCAAGTATTGGTATAAGTTCCAGAATTTGCACAGCTTCCTGCTGCGAAAGCACCGCTCACTTTTGTATAAGTCACTGTTCCTCCGCAATTGTCAGTAGCAACAGGCGCTTGATTTTGAGCTGCTGTCAATCCTGCCGCATCGCTGCATTGCAAAGTTGCATTCAATACATTTGCAGTAGTTGTCCAAGTTGGCGCAGTATTGTCTTGAATAGTGATCACTTGAGTGAAAATACTAGACGTATTATTGCAGACATCTTTAGCGGTCCAAGTATTGGTGTAAGTTCCAGAGTTTGCACAGTTTCCTGCTGTGAAAGCACCGCTCACTTTTGTGTAAGTCACCGTTCCTCCGCAATTGTCTGTAGCCACAGGAGCCTGATTTTGGGCTGCTGTCAACCCTGCCGCATCGCTGCATTGAAGAGTAACATTCAATTCATTTACTGCAGTTGTCCAAGTTGGAGCGGTATTATCCTCAATAGTGATCACTTGAGTGAAAACAGAAGATGTATTGTTGCAGACATCTTTAGCAGTCCAAGTGTTGGTGTAAGTTCCTGAATTGGCACAGTTTCCTGCTGTGAAAGTTCCGCTCACTTTTGTGTAAGTTACTGTTCCTCCGCAATTATCTGTAGCCACTGGAGCCTGATTTTGTGCTGCTGTCAATCCTGCAGCATCGCTGCATTGAAGAGTTATATTCAGTGCATTTGCTTGAGTTGTCCAAGTAGGAGCAGTATTGTCTTGAATTGTAATCACTTGCGTGAAAACAGCTGAAGTGTTATTACAGACATCTTTAGCAGTCCAAGTGTTGGTGTAAGTTCCGGAGTTTATACAATTTCCTGCTGTGAATGTTCCGCTTGTTTTGGTGTAAGTCACTGTTCCGCTGCAATTGTCACTAGCCACAGGCGCTTGATTTTGTGCTGTTGCCAATCCTGCTGTATCACTACATTGTAAAGTAGTATTTAGAGCATTAGCCGCAGTTGTCCAAGAAGGGGCAGTAGTATCGTTAATTGAAATAGTTTGCACAGCAGTCACACTTCCGCAACTTGTCGTAACTTTAAAAGTACGAGTAACTACAGTTGGGCAAGTTCCAGTTGAAACATCAGAATAAGATATTGTATAAGATCCAATTGCACCACTATTAGAGATTGATCCACCAGCAGTGTTTAATTGGGCAAGAGTTATATTGGCGCTTGCAGTGCTAAATGGTAGTCCTGTTATTGCTGCAGTACTGCATCCGGAAATACTTGCATTAGCAGGTGCTACAAGCGCAGCCGCTGGGCTAATTGAAACAGTTACATCAGCAGAAGTTAATTCGCAATTAGTAGAGCCATTTTTCACTTTCACTTTATAAACTCCGCTCGCTGTAGCTACAAGAGTAGATGAAGTTTCATTTGGTATTACTGAATTATCTTTGTACCAAACATATGTTGGTGAAGCGGCATTTGTTGTAGCCGTCAAAGTAGTAGAGCCACATGCAGTGAGAGTTCCTGTAATTACAGGTGCACACGGCACAAAATAACTCGGACTGGTTATTGCTTTCGAATCATTGGCACACGATGAATTTTGATAATTCAAAGTAGATGTGCTAACCGTTTGATTTCCACAAGCAGATCCAGTTGGCGTTAATTGATAATTTAGAGTAATGGTTTCTGAGTTTAAGAAATCGGTATTCCAAGTAATCACTTGTCCAGCTAATGAAGCAGTACCTTTGCTTGTTGTAATGGCACTAATAGTAAAGCCAGGAATAATGGTTTCTTTAGCAACCAAACTTTGAGCAACCCATGAGATTTGAGTAGCAATTTGATTGTAAATAGTAGTAAGATTAGCCCCGCTTTGTGTAATGTAAGCAGCACTTCCTTGAATACCATCCAAAGTATATTTAGCAATGTTTTGATCGCTGTTGTTTGTGTTTATATTTCCGCTGATACCTCCAAATAGTCCAACAGAAAAAACTTGATTGCTGTATACAACGCTATTTTTTGTAGTAGTCTTAGCGTTTGTAGCTGCATTTATAGCATCTGTAACGCATTGAGAATTTTTGCTGACACTACAACTTGTATTTCCATTCGTACCAGTTCGGTTTGTAACCCCATCGGTAAGTAGAATTATTGCTCTTGCAGTACTACAATCAAAACGACCATTGGCTTCCAATTCTGTTTCAGATCTTACAATACCAGCATAGATGTTCGTTAAATCTGTAGCTTGTAAAGAATTGATTTGATTTGTTATCTGTGTTACACCAGCAGCATTCAAATAAGTTAAACCTATTTTTAATGTAGCAGTAGTACTATAAGCAACAATTGCAATTCGGTTTTGAGGATTTGCCTTTGCTTGATTGAGAAATGCCAATGCAGCATCTTTAGCGTAATCCATCGAGGTTTTAAAATCTCCTGAAATAGTATTTCCCATACTACCCGATACGTCAATCGCTAAAATTACATCCGAATTTCGAGTAATCGGATTGGCACCCGTAATATCTACTTTTACATTTACAACGCCGCAATTAGTTGCATTAGCTGTTACTGTTTTGTTCGTAGTTATCGTTTGCGCTAAGCCTATTGATGATGACAGAAGAAATAATACAAGAAATTGTATCTTTTTTATATCTCGTAAAAAATTGTTTAAAAAAAGTAATTGTTTTTCCATTTTAAATCATTTTAGAGGAACTTGATATATCTCGTTTAATCATTAACCGGATTAATGATGTAGGTGTGTAAAACAGTATCAACCGCATAGTTGCTACAGTTTTTTGAAGTTGCAGTAATCTCGTTGCAAGACCATTTTTTTACTGAGGTACCTGCAGGAACTGTAATGTGGATATAAAAATTTACTGATTCTCCAGCGCTAAGCGTGATTTCACTTAGAGAACTTCTTGAAGAATCTATAAAATCAGTATTGACCGCAACATTTCCAGCGGTAGAGCTTCCGTCAGTATTCGCGCAAGAAGAATTAATGTTCTTAGAGCTTAAAACAAAAGTGTCTGTAGAAGAGCTGTTGTTGGTCAGGACCATCGGGTAGTAAGTTCCATCGAGAGGAGTGCTCCTGATGTTTCCGTTGTTTTCGACAATCAAGGTCGCCTTGCACGAACCTGACTGTGCTGATGAAATTGTAGCCGCAAAAAGAATGAGTAGCGTCAATAAATTTTTCTCAAAAATATTCTTCCAAGAAAAAATTGACATACAATCGCTTACAAATTTCACTGCTTTTTCAAGAGTAGATTTAGTTTTCATAACTTAAGATTTTATTTTAAAGTATTTATGAAATTTTAACAGAATCAAAGTTATATTAGAGTTTTTCTAATATGATTTTTTTATCTGTAACTAACCTAAAAACTCGTTGAAGTGTTGTTTTTTTATTAAAAATTGACTCAAAAACACTTTTTTTTAACTCAAAAAAGTATATTTTTTTCGTACATTTTTTTGCTTTTTTAATGAAAATGAGTTTGTTTTGAATATTGTAAATAATTAAAAATCAAGTATTTAGTTAAAATTTTAGAAAGATGCATAATATCGACTAAATACTGATTTAATGGATGAATTACATAAAAAGCAATTTTTTGCGTTTCTCTTTTTATGTTAATGTTAAGGTTTTGCGAATAATGCATTCCTGTTAAAATTTAGTTAGAATGTTAACAGAAATAAAAAAAAGAAAAGGTTTAAAATATCTTTTGTAAATTAGAACTTAATTAAAAAAAGCAACCTGTAAGTCAGGTTTTTAAATTTTGCAGCTTATGAAAAATCTCATTTTAATTCGTCATGCCAAATCTAGCTGGGAAGCACCATTAAAAGATTTTGATCGTCCTTTAATGAAAAGAGGAATTTTGGATGCGCACGACGTTTCATTAAATATTTCACAATATCTTCCTAAAACGTATATTATTTGGAGCAGCACTGCCGCTAGGGCATTAGAAACAGCTTTGATTTTCGCACAAAATATTTCTTATCCTATAGAAAGCATTGTTTACAAAGACGAGTTATATACATTTGATGATAAGCAACTCGAAAAAGTTATCAAATCGTGTGATAATAGTTTTGAAAGCGTTATTCTTTTTGGACATAACGAGGCTATTACAAATTTTGTTAATAAATTTGGGGATGTTTTTATAGAAAATGTTCCAACTTCAGGCTTTGTGTCATTACAATTTGACGCCGAAAGCTGGGATACGATCCATAAGGGCAAAACACATAAAACTATTTTCCCCAAAGATTTAAAATAATAACAGTGTACGAACAGAAATATATCGATAGAGAAAAAAGCTGGTTAGCATTTAATGCAAGAGTACTTCAGGAAGCTGCAGACAGTACGGTGCCACTTTTAGACAGACTGCGTTTTGTTGGAATTTTTTCAAATAATTTAGACGAATTTTTTAGAGTTCGGTACGCAGCCATTCGGCGATTAAGCCTTTCGGGTATTTCTGGCGAAAAATATTTAGGCGGTATTTCTGCCCACCAATTAATTAAAGATATTACCGAAATCGTAATTCAACAACAATCTGAAAGTTTGCGTATTCTCGGAAATATTGAAGCGGAATTAGAGTCTGAAAATATTTTTATTGTAAACGAAACACAGATTACCCCAAAACAAGAGTGTTTCTTAAAAGACTTTTACAACCAAAAATTAAGTCCAGAACTAGTAACCATTATCTTAAATGATTTGGCAGTTTTTCCAATTCTAAAAGATACTTTAGGATATTTGGCTGTTCGTTTAGAATTGGCTAACGATGAGGTTCGCTATGCTTTAATAGAAATTCCAAAAACTATCAACAGGTTTGTCGTCCTTCCTTCAGATGATGATAAACAATATGTTATTTTAATTGATGATGTTATTCGTTTCAAACTGAAAAACATCTTTAATATATTTGATTATAAGAGTGTTTCTGCTCACATGATCAAAATTACCCGAGACGCGCAATTAGATATAGACAGTGATTTGAGTAAAAGTATGCTCGAAAAAATCGCTTCTTCTGTAAAAGATCGTCGTATCGGAGAACCTGTTCGTTTTATTTACGACAATTTAATTGAAGAAGATACACTGCAATTTTTCTTAGATAAAATGAAAATTGTAGAAACAGATAGTATAATTCCGGGAGGAAGATATCATAATCGCCGCGATTATATGAGTTTTCCAAATTTAGGACGTTACGATTTACTGTATAAACCAAATGAGCCTATGCCGGTTCCAGGTTTAAGTTTGGAAGGTAGTATTTTAGAAAAAATCTCTAAAAAAGACTATTTAGTTCACGCGCCATATCAGTCTTTTTCATATTTGACTAAATTTTTGCGTGAAGCGGCTTTAGATCCGAAAGTAACAAGCATCAAAATAACTTTATATCGTTTAGCTAAAAATTCGCAAGTAATTAGTTCTCTAATAAATGCGGCTAAAAATGGTAAAAGAGTAGTGGTTCAAATCGAACTTCAAGCTCGTTTTGATGAAGCTTCAAATATTTCTTATGCAGAACAAATGCAGATGGAAGGAATTGAACTTATTTTTGGAATGAAAGGCCTAAAAGTACATAGTAAAATATGTGTGATAGAAAGATTGGAGGATGGTAAAAATCGTCGTTACGGATTCATTTCAACAGGAAATTTCAACGAATCGACTGCTAAAATTTATACCGATGTTACGCTTTTAACGTGTCATCAGGGAATTTTAAAAGATACCTCAAAAATATTTGAGTTTTTCGATATCAATTATAGAGTTCACAGATACAAACATTTAATTGTATCTCCTCATTATACGAGAACCAAATTCATAAAACTGATTGATCGTGAAATTCTTCATGCGCTTGCAGGTAGAAAAACACACATTAAGTTAAAAATGAATAGTTTATCTGATTTTAAAATGATCGATAAATTATACGAAGCAAGTAATGCAGGAGTAAAAATCCAGCTTCAAGTAAGAGGGATTTGCTGTTTAATTCCTGGAATTCCTGGAATGAGCGAAAACATTGAAGCAATAAGTATCGTTGATAATTACTTAGAACATTCGAGAGTTTATATTTTTGGAAATGCTGGATTAACAGAAGTTTACATTTCATCTGCTGATTTCATGACTAGAAATCTTGATGCAAGGGTAGAAGTAACCTGTCCGATTTATGATCTTGAAATTAAGAAAGAACTAATCGACAACTTCAATATTGGCTGGAAAGGAAATGTGAAAGTAAGATATCATTCGTACAAATTAGATAATAAATATAAGCCGAAAAATCATCATGCCCCATTTAGAGCACAATTTGAAACCTATAAATATTATCAGAATAAAGTAGCAATACTAGAAGAGGTTCCTCAAAGAGTAAATTAATAATAAAAACCAATTTTCAAATCATAAAGTGAGCATGATTAATATTAGGAAGTTTGCAGCGATAGATATCGGTTCGAATGCCATGAGGCTTTTGATTGCTAACGTTGTGGAACAAGAAGGGAAAGAACCGCAGTTTAACAAAAGTTCCCTTGTTCGTGTGCCAATTCGTTTAGGGCAAGATGCATTTACAGTTGGAGAAATTTCACAAGAAAATATAGATCGAATGGTTGATGCCATGAAAGCATTTAACCTTTTGATGAAAGTACATAAAGTAGAGCGTTATATGGCGTTTGCAACTTCTGCAATGCGCGAGGCTTATAATGCAAAAGAAGTGGTGGCTTTAATTAAGAAAAAAGCCGACATCAAAATCGAGATTATCGACGGTAAAAAAGAAGCGGCAATTATTGCTTCTACCGATTTGCATCATTTAATCAAATCAGACGAAACCTATCTTTTTGTAGACGTTGGAGGTGGTAGCACCGAGTTTACATTGTTCTCTGACGGAAAAATGATTACTTCAAGATCTTTCAAAGCAGGAACGGTTCGTTTATTGAACAATATGGTTCATGATGTCGTTTGGGATGAAATCGAAAAGTGGATTAAAGTCAATACAGCCGATTATGACGAAGTAACGCTTATAGGTTCTGGAGGAAACATCAATAAGTTGTTTAAAATGTCTGGAAAACAGCAGGAAAAACCACTTTCGTACATTTATGTTAATTCGCAATATGCCTTTTTAAATTCGTTGACATACGAGCAAAGAATTGCCGAATTAGGTTTGAACTCTGACCGTGCCGACGTAATTATCCATGCCACTCGCATTTACTTAAATGCGATGAAATGGAGTGGTGCGCGCCAGATTTATGTTCCTAAAATTGGACTTTCAGATGGTATCGTAAAAGCAATGTACTACGGTAAAATTTAATAATAATATATTTTTTTAATGAATAAAGGCAGACTAGAAGCTTTTAGTGATGGAGTTTTGGCAATCATTATTACCATTATGATTTTGGAAATCAAAGCGCCAGAAGGACATCAATTTACAGATTTAAAACCGCTTATTCCTAAGTTTTTAAGCTATATTTTAAGTTTTATTTACGTTGGAATATATTGGAATAACCATCATTATTTGCTTCATAGTTTATCGAGAGTAAACGGAAAAATTTTATGGAGTAATTTGCACTTTTTGTTTTGGCTTTCTTTGATTCCTGTATCTACAGCTTGGATGGGAGAACATAATTTTGAAAAGGCTGCAATGACAATGTATGGAGTTGTATTGCTTCTTTCTGCAATCTCTTATATCATCTTGCAATATACAATTATGTGCAGTGAAGGTGTTAATTCTGCTTTGAGAGGAGCGCTTAAAAAAGATTATAAAGGTAAAATATCTTTAGTTTTGTATGTAATCGGAATCGTTACGGCATTCTTTAACCAGTGGGTTTCTGGAGCAGCTTATTTTACAGTTGCAATGTTATGGCTTATTCCAGACAAAAGAATTGGGAGAATTTTTGCTTCAAATGAATAGTTTATGAAATCTGTTTTTCAGTCCATTCAAAATTTCTCTACTGACGAATTAAGTCTTTTAGATGATTTAATTACATTTCGCACTTTAAAAAAAGGAGAACTTTTATTGACTGAAAATCAGGTTTGCAATGAAATAGTTTTTATCGAAAAAGGAATTCTCCGTTCCTTTTTCGTTAATCACAAAGGTGACGAAATCACGAATTGTTTTGCTTTTGAAAATGAATTTATGGCCTCTTTTGCCAGTTTTATTACAGAAGAAAAAGCAGAAGAAAACATTCAGGCGCTAACCGATACGCAACTTCAAATTCTTGATAGAAAAGGTCTGGAGAAGTTGTATCAATCAGGATTCAATTGGCAGGAAACTGGTAGAAAATTGACTGAATTAGAATTTGTAAATCTGCATAAAAGAATGATTTCTTTTCAGAAGCTGTCTGGCGCAGAGCGTTATCAAGAATTGTATCAGAATCATCAAAAATACATACAGTTAATTCCTTTGCAATATTTAGCTTCTTATTTAGGAATTACACCAAGACATTTAAGCCGAATTAGAAAAGCTGTTTTATAGGACATTTGTCTAGTAAAAGAAAATGTACGAAAAGTATTTTTGGAAAAACATTGATATGAAAAAAATACTGATTATAAACGGACATCCAAATGCTGAAAGCTTTAATTTCGGAATTGCTGAAGCTTATAAAAATGGAGCTATCGCTTCTGGCGCACAAGTAGAAACGATAACAATTGCCAATTTAAAATTCAATCCTAATCTGCAGTTTGGTTACCAAAAACGAACAGATTTAGAACCAGATTTATTAGAATCTTGGGAAAAAATAAAAAGCGCAAATCATTTAGTTTGGATTCACCCTGTTTGGTGGGGCGGACTTCCAGCTATTACAAAAGGTTTTATTGATCGATTATTTCTGCCCGGAATGGCTTTTCAATACCGCGAAAATTCTGTTTGGTGGGATAAACTGCTTAAAGGAAAAACTGCTCACATTATCACAACGCTAGATCAGCCAAGCTGGTATTACAGATTTTTTTATGCGAGACCAAGCGTTAATCAGTTAAAGAAATCGACTTTAGAATTCTGCGGTATAAAGCCTGTAAAAGTGAGTTATATCGGAATTGTAAAAGGTTCTAAAGAAGAGCAAAGAAAAAATTGGCTTGAAAAAGTCTACGAATTTGGCCTTAAAAACAAATAAAATTTTGTTGCAAATTATTGAAATTAGTGATCGAAATAAGAAATTATAGATTTATATCCAATCCAAATGTAGAACGTAAAAGTTCAATGTTTGGATTGATTTCTAAGAAACGATTGTATCGATCTTGATCATTCAAGGCTCTTTGTGTTTTAATCTCTTCGTTTACAACTACTTCAATCGTAATATCGTGATTATGTAAATGGCCTTTCAAGTGTCCTAATAATCCATTTATTTGACCTTCAAAGTCTAGTTTTGACCCTTCATTTGGTAATTCATAATAAATTGTTGTGCCTTTTAGAACTGGATCACTGATTAATAGAATCGATTCCATAATCTTAAAACCTTTTTGACCTAAACGTTCCGCATACTTGTTCCAATGAAGGCGCATATCGGTTTCGTTAAATTCTTCAGTTAGTAAAACAGAAGTAGGTTTAACGTAAGTTTTACCGCTAGCTTCCATTTCTTTTTTCTTGCGAATACTTGCAAGAGAAAAAGCGGAAACCTTTGGCTTACCGTCTGTTTCTGTTTTTGGCGGTTCTTGAGCTTGAACTTTTGGAGCTTCAGTAACTTGTTGTGGTTGAGAAACGGCTGTTTTATTTTCAGTTGCAGCTGGAGAAACTTGATTCTCAGTTGCAACAGAACTTTCAACTTTTGGCTTTGGGCTTTGAACTTCTACAATAGAATAACCTCCGTTTTTAAAGTAAACGGGCGGAATTATGAATTGCTCAGCTTTTTTTTTTCTCCATCAAAGTTGATAGAGGCTAATTGCATCAAGCATAATTCAACTAAAAGGCGTTGATTCTGACTTAATTTGTATTTTAAATCGCAGTCGTTTGCAATATCAATTCCTTTCAATAAAAATTCCTGAGAACATTTCTGTGATTGAGCTGCATACATTTGCTGCGCTTGCTCTCCAACTTCTAGCAAAGCAATTGTTGAAGGTGTTTTACTCACTAATAAATCTCTGAAATGCGAAGCAAGGCCAGCTATAAAATGATGTCCGTCAAAACCTTTAGCAAGAATGTCGTTATAAGCTAATAAAAGCTTCGGAATTTCATTTTCTAAAAGTAAATCGGTAATCGAAATGTAAGTTTCGTAATCTAATACGTTTAGATTTTCAGTGACGGCTTGACGTGTTAAGTTGGTTCCGCAGTAAGAAACTACACGGTCAAAAATAGACAAAGCATCACGCATTGCACCATCTGCTTTTTGAGCAATAATGTGCAGTGCATCATCTTCAAAAACGATTCCTTGACTTTCAGCAACATCTGCCAAATGTTCTTTAGCATCTTTTACTGTAATTCTTTTGAAATCAAAAATTTGGCAACGAGATAAAATCGTTGGAAGAATTTTGTGTTTTTCTGTTGTTGCTAAAATGAAAATAGCATGTTTTGGTGGTTCTTCTAATGTTTTAAGAAAAGCATTAAAAGCGGCCGAAGACAACATGTGGACCTCGTCAATGATATATACTTTGTATTGTCCAGTTTGTGGCGGGATTCGAACCTGATCGATAAGGCTACGAATATCATCAACCGAGTTGTTTGAAGCGGCATCTAACTCAAAAACGTTAAATGCAAAATCTTCAGTAGGATCGTCATATCCAGGCTGATTTATTTTTCGAGCCAAAATACGCGCGCAAGTCGTTTTACCAACTCCACGCGGTCCTGTAAATAAAAGAGCAGAAGCCAAGTGATTGGTTTCTATAGCATTCAACAAAGTGTTGGTAATGGCTTTTTGCCCCACAACATCCTTAAAGGTCTGCGGGCGATATTTACGTGCCGATACTACAAATTGTTCCATATTCTTTTTTATTCGATAGCAAATATATGACTTTTGTTTCGTTGTTTAAAACCGATTTTAGTTATTTGGCGAAATTCTTTTTCTTCAAAATAACAAAGAGTAAACTCAAAAATAATACGATGTTGACTATCAAAGAAATGATAATATATCTGTTGTAAGTTTCCAATTTTGTCTCTGTTTTTTCTTTATCAGAAATTTCTTTTTGAGATTTTTTGTAGGCTCTTAACTTTTCTAATTGGTAAATCCAATCTTGTAAATTTCGGTTTTCAAATTTCAAATCCCAAGCATAAAAAGATAATTTTTCTATTTGCTCACCTAATTTTTGAGAGATTTTGATATCTGGAGGAGGAGGTATAGAGTTACTCCCAAAAGGTCTAAATCCAATACTTGGAGAACAACCGCTCACTTCGATAGTTTTATCGTCATTAAAATAAGCGTAAACAATCCAAAGTTGTTTTAAAGATGGAATATTAGAACAATTGCCATAATATTTTTGAGTAATGAATTGAGAATTGTACTTTCCCTTAAAGAGTTCTATAATTCTAAAAGTATAAACTCTCTTTACAGAATCTATTTTTACAACTTCTCCATAAAACACAATTTCATATTTTAATCCTATTTCCACCATTTTTTCTCGGTCAATCGTCTTGCAATCACAAGAAAAAGAATAATTAGGGAGGAAAATAATTAGAAAAAGAAGAAGAGAGCTAAACTTCATAAATTAGATTTTAAATACAATAATAATTAATTTTTTGTAATAAAAAATGTACTATTTTTAATTCGAACAAAAAGATTAATTTTTAAAATTCATGAACGCAAAACAAATTGTCAGATTAAGTAATGTCATTGGAATCGCATCTATACTTTTATTAGTTTATTGGGTGTTTACATTTATTGTAATTCAGGTTTTTGGACTAAAAGTGTTTAGAGAAAACATGACCGAAAGTTTTTATCTGAGCATCCTCGGAATTCTTGCTCTTATGGCCGGATCTCTAATCGTTAATATGATGTTTAATTTGACAAGAATTGCTGAAAGAAAAAATGAAGACGAAACAAATGCAAAATCAAACAGGCGCAAGTTCCTTACGTTGCTTTTGATTTTTCCAATAATCTTAATTATACTTTTTGGAGGCGATTATTTGACTTCAGAAAAAAAAGAAAAAATGTTAATCAGTTCTGCTAAATCCATTGTAGAATCGAATAAACCAAATAGCGATAAACTTTTAAATTATACTTTTTCTAAAGCATACATTAAAGAAACAACTGGAATTTTAAGAGTTTTGTCTGATACAGATAAAAACTTTCCGAGTGTAACCTTAATTGTAAAAGATTCAATTAATGGTTCGTCTGTTTTTCTTGGATTCAGCGCTTATTATAATGAAAGTTTAGATAGTGATACAATACAGCCTCAGAAAGTAAATTATATTTATCAAACTACTAAAGAAGAAAGAGTTTATCTGAATGAAGTCTTTAATAAAAATAATGATGAAATAAGATATAGCTCAAGTGATGGAAATTATGAGTTGTTTTATCCGTACAGAAAAAATGGAAAAACAATCATAATATATTTCTCTGAACAACAGCGATATGGTAAATTAGGAAGCTGAAAAACTTATAAAACTCACCATAATATCATATAATCTTTTGATAGTTAATCTTTTTAATTTTAAAAAAGTTAATTATTAAAAGAAAGTATTATGAAAATGAGATCCATTTTATTAGGAATGTGCCTTAGTGTTGCTTTGGTATCATGTAAGCCTAACGATGCAGATATTGAAAAAGCAATACAAGAAAAACTTGGCGATGAAACATCTCTACAAGTTACTGTACACGATGGTGTTGCAACGATAACGGGAACTTGCGAAGACGAAATTTTTAAGAAAAATATTGAAAAAAGTGTCCGATCAACAAAAGGTGTAAAATCAGTTGTGAATACTTGTGAACTTGCTAGAGCCAATCAGGAACCTGCCGCGGCAACTGTGGTGATTAATTCGGATGCTGAATTAGATAAATCAATTCACAAAGTAGTAGATGCTTACGATGGTGTTAGCGCAACTGTTGTTGGCGGCGTTGTTACGCTTTCGGGAGAAATTAAAAGAGATAAACTACAGCCTCTTATGCAAAACATTCAGGAATTGAAACCTAAAAAAGTCGATAACAAATTAATTATAAAATAAGTTGTTATGAGTTTGCAAGATAAATATAAAGAAGTAGCAGATTTAGCCTCTCAATTAGGAATTGAAAATCTGCAGATACGAGAGCAGGATAATGTCTTATACATTGATGGAAAAGCAAAAACTGCAGCCGATAAAGACAAACTTTGGAAGGCTTACGAAAAAATAGATCCAGATTACAGATCTGGAGATGTTGTTATGAATATCGAAGTTGAAGAAGGTGTTTCGAGAGAATATACAGTTGAAAGAGGCGATTCTCTTTCGAAGATTGCAAAAGCTTATGGAGTTACATGGCAAGATATTTTCGAAGCCAATAAAGATATTATTTCTAATCCTGATTTAATTCAGCCAGGTTGGAAATTGAAAATACCAACAACGTAATTTTAGTTTATGCTGTTTGTTAGAAAGTCCGTCTTTATGATGGACTTTTTATTTTATGCCATTCTGAGCAACGAAGTAATCTTAGTTTCTCAGAATGACATAGATTATTGAATCGTTTTTTGTTCTCATTTGTTTTTTGTTTGATTTAAAAAAGATATTTCTTCAGAAAAACTACCTTCCTCTAATGCTTAAATCAAATAAAAATTTTGCTGTTTCCTGATCTGAATCTGCAGAAAAGCCAGCGACATAGACTCCTTTTTTACCCGAAGTCGATTTAATTCCGTATACAACTGCCTCATCCGCTGGGTCTGAATTACCCTCGTATCGATACACATGAACAATTTCAAATTTCTCAGGATTCTTTTTAATCGCGTCTGAATTTCGATTAAAATCGCACGTAAATCCTTTTTCATTCAATTGATCTAAAGCCTTTGAAACAGTTGCGTAATGATACATTCTTTTCATGTTAAACTGAATTTAAATTATAGATTTCTAAAGATAACTATTTTAGAATTAAAAAGTTATGATAAAATTCATAAAATCGGAAATTTAAAATCATTATTGTTAGTTCTTAAATCGCTACTTTTGCAGCGCAGACCGCCTTATCGTCGTCCGCCTCGGCGGAGGGAGGAAAGTCCGGACACCATAGAGAAGCATAGCGGGTAACGCCCGTCGGCTCCGATTTATCGGAGTTAGGACAAGTGCAGCAGAAAGTATGTACAGGTAATGCTGTAGTGAAACCAGGTAAACTCTATGCGGTGAAATACCAAGTATATCGGCATTTAAGGGCTTCTCGTTCGTTGCCGAAGGGTAGGTAGATTGAGTCCAGTAGCAATGCTGGATCTAGATAAATGATAAGGTATTGTTTTGTTGCAAAATAAGACAAGAACAGAATCCGGCTTACAGGTCTGCATTTTTTATATATTTGTGAAACTAACTAACCATTTCATGAATATTACCACTCCTAATTCTTCTTCAAAACCTAAAAAGAGTCTTTTTAGAACTGTTGTAACCAATCTTACTTTTTGGGTTTTAATAGCCATTATTGCGGGCGTTTTGCTCGGACATTTTTCTCCCGAAAATGGTGTGAAAATGGAGTTTCTTGGAAAGAAATTTATTCAACTTATTTCTCTTTTTATAGGTCCGATTATTTTCCTGACAATCGTTTTAGGGATTTCTGGAATGGGAAATCTAAAGAAAGTAGGACGTATTGGCGTAAAAGCTTTAACTTATTTTGAAGTGGTTTCGACTGTTGCATTGGCAATTGGTGTGACTGTCGCTTATATATTTAAACCTGGAAAAATTGATAAATCGGGTTTGACTTTTGGTGATGCAAGCCAATATACAAATGGTGCAGCAAAGGATTTTTCTTGGTTGCAGTTTTTCTTATCCAATTTTACGCTTCAGGTTTTATTGGCAGCAATTATTTGCGGAATTGCATTGAATTTTTATCAGAAAAGAGAGCAGACTATTTTGGTTCTGGAGAGATTTTCAAAAGTAGTTTTCTTTGGTTTAAAATATGTAATGTATCTTGCTCCAATTGGTGCTTTTGGCGGAATGGCGTACACAATAGGTAAATTCGGTTTAGCAACTTTGATTCCGCTAGGAAAACTGATGCTTTGCGTTTATTTGACTATGGCGCTTTTTGTCTTTTTTATTTTAGGAAGCATTTTGAGATATTATAAAATAAGTATTCTTTCGATTTTAAAATACATTAAAGAAGAACTTTTATTGGTTCTAGGAACTTCTTCATCGGAAGCTGCTTTGCCAAGTATTATGGTCAAATTGGAAAGAATGGGGTGCAGTAAATCGGTTGTGGGATTGGTGATTCCGACGGGTTATTCTTTTAATTTGGATGGAACTTCAATTTATCTTTCTATGTCTGTGCTGTTTATCGCGCAATTGTACGATGTGCATTTGACTTTCTTCGAGATCATGACCGTTATCGGAATTTTGATGATTACTTCGAAAGGCGCAGCTGGCGTAACAGGAAGCGGATTTATTGTTTTAGCATCGACTTTAACCGCTTTGCATAAAATTCCAGTTGAAGGTTTAGCTTTTTTATTGGGCGTAGATAAATTTATGAGTGAAGCCAGAGCGATCACCAATTTAATAGGAAACACAGTTGCAACAATTATAATTTCGAAAACAGAAAGAGATTTTACTGAGTTGAATCTTGATCCAGTCGTGGAGTGATTTTGCCGCAAAGACGCTAAGTCGCAAAGTTTTTTTAAATTTTGCTTTGACACAAATAAGTTAAAATGCCTTTGCGACTTAGTGCCTTTGTGGCAAGTGCTTTAGCTTTCGTCTTTTGTAGTTTTTACTAGGCCAATGCCCGACATAAAAAAGACAATTCCTAATATTCCGTAAATAATAAGCGATTTTATATCTCTAGTTCCTCCAGATGTATTGGCAAAAATAACGGCTGTATAAATAAGTCCTATAATTCCGAGGATTGTAAGCAACCCACCGAAAAATCTTTTTAGGTTCATGATTGTTAGATTTAAAAGTTCTCTAACAAATTTAAAATCATAAATCTTAATTGCTGTTATACAATTGTTTATGAAAATTACATGATTTTAAGAGTAGAATTTGTAAGAAAATAAATTTGTCCTTAAGTGGTTCGTGTCATTTAAATACTATTTTTGCTCCAACTAACCAATTGAAAAACAATGAAGAAAAACTACTTTTTATTGCTCTTATTTATTATTTCATTTACTACAATTCAAGCACAAGAAGAAGCTCCGGTTTCTGTTGTACGTAATCAATTTAAAATTAATATGCTACTTCCAGGTTTTGTTTATGAACATGGTTTTGATGCTAAGAACACATTATATTCTGAAGCTAGTTTAGGTTTTGGTTTTTCGACAAATTCCAATAACTCTAATTTTACCATTTTCCCTAATATAAATGAGCAGTTCCGCCACTATTACAATTTAGAAAAGAGAGCAACGAAGGGAAAAAGAACAGCCAGAAATTCTGGAAATTTTTTGGCTTTAAATGCAATCTATAATTTTGAATCAATCTCTACAAATGATGATTATAGAGAAGCTGTCCCATCTTTTACTTTAGGTGCTTTATGGGGTTTGCAGCGAACTTATAAAGGGAGATTTAATTTAGAATTTAATATTGGTCCAGGAGTAAACTTCGATAAATATGATACAGAATTTGTGCCTGTTGGAAACTTTACTTTAGGTTGGGTGATTGGAAAATGATTCTCAATTTAAAATAAAAAAACCTTGATTCGTCAAGGTTTTTCTATTTTAAATTCTAAGCCAATATTTCGAACACTTTCTATTTTTATTTTCGGATCTGAGTTGAAATATTTTCTAAGTCTGCTGATAAAAACATCCATACTTCTTCCGGAGAAATAATCGTCTTTTTTCCAAACCGACATTAAAATTTGGTCTCTTTTTAATAGCTGATTATGATTGAGATATAAATATTCGATAAGAGAAGCTTCCATTTCTGTAAGCTGCTGAACGTGGTTTTTATTGTTAAGCGTTAAACGTTCGTTATCAAAAATATACGAACCAATTTCGATTATGTTATTTCCTTCAAGACTTCTCTTTTGTTCAATTCTTTTTAGGATATTTTGTAAACGCAGCACCAATTCGTCAACTTCAAAAGGTTTTGCGATATAGTCGTCTGCGCCCAATTTTAAGCCAATAATTTTATCTTCTTTCAGCTTTCTCGCCGTTAAAAAAATAAATGGAATTTCAGGATTGATATTAATAATTTTTTCAGCCAATGAAAATCCGTCCATTTTTGGCATCATTACATCAAAAATACAAATGTCAAAAGTTTGGTTTTTAAAATAGTCCAAAGCTATTTCGCCGTTTTCTGCCCAGATTACTTCAAATTGATGCAATTCTAGATATTGTTTTAAAATTGCCGCAAAGTCAAAATCGTCTTCGGCTAAAAGTAATCTTTTCAAAATAAGGGAATTAAACTTTTAATAAAATAGTAAACTGAGTTCCTTTTCCTAAATCGCTAATCACGTTTACAGAACCCTGATGCGCTTTTACGATTTGGTCAACATAATACAATCCTAAACCTAAACCTTTTGTATTGTGTAGGTTTCCTTGCTCGACACGATAAAACTTCTCAAAAAGAAAGGCTTGTTTGTTTTTGGCAATACCAATTCCGTCATCTTCAAAACTGATTGAGAATTGTTTTTCGACAATTTTTGTTTTTACTGTAATCGTGTTTGAACCATATTTTGCAGCATTTTCCAAAACATTTAAGAAAGCAGTTGTCAAATGAAATCTATCTAAAACCAAAATAGTTTTTTCTGTATGAAAATCGGTTTTAAGAGTGATTTTTGGGAATGTAATTTTAAAATCATTCACAATAGAAAGCAGAAAATCTTCGGCTTCTATTTTTTCTTTTTGCAATTCAATTTCGTTTTCAGCCAATGAATTTGCCATAACTTGATCAATCAAATTCTGAAGACGATTATTTTGGCGTGAAATAGTGTTTACAATCGAATTGAAATTTTCATCGTTGTCACGAATGTTTTTCTGCGCTAAAATCTTTGTTGAAATTCCTAAAGTTGCCAAAGGCGTTTTTAGTTCGTGCGTAATATTGTTGATGAAATCAGTTTTAACGTCGCTTACTTTTTTCTGTTTTATTAAAGCTTTAATCGCAATTACAAAAAGGCTGATTAAGGTTGCAATCGAGAAAAAGGAAAGAATCAGAATAAAAGTCATTCGTCTTAGAATAATCATTTCCCAATCGATAACAGAAACGTACATCGAATCTTCGGTCAATAATTTATATTCCTCATTTTCAAAAGTTCCGTTTGTGGTTCCGACATAACTTCGTACCAAAAAAGCATGATTTAATGAAGCCAGATTTCCGTATAATTTGTTTTGGATAAAAGGCTTTTCAGAGAAAATGGTATCTGTTTCTTGTTCGTTGTAAAGAATAAATTTATTTAGAACAATGGCAAAATCGATTTTAAAATCGGGCAAATCTCTTTCAAATTTTCTTTGGATTTTCTGCGTAATCGCGCTCTGAAATTCTGTTTTCAAAACCCCATTTTTAATATCCAATTTGCTCTTTTTTCCTTTCATGTATTTTTCTGAAAGGCTTTTGTAAAGCATTTCTTTTTTAGAAACCAAAGCCGAATCAATGTCGCTGTAATTATTGGTAATGGCGCCAATTTCGTTTTTAATCTGCGTATGAAACTGCGCCACTTTATATTCGTAAGCGGTCTTTACCAAATAGCATTGCACCGTCATAAGTACAATTAGGGCTACGACAGAAAATGCGATTAATAAATTGATTCTTTGTTTCATATTGGTTTGAAATGCTGTTTCAAAAATACAGCTTTTAGGAAACAAATAGCAGATTAACCTTGCATTAACCTACGATTAACTTTCAGAACTGGGTTTTCAAAGCATTTTTGCAGCAATGCTAACCAATTTTAATTTTTAAATGAATTATCTGCCATTAAAACTGCTTATTGCCATTTTACTTTTTTGCCTTTCATTTTTTGCGAATGCTCAAAATGAACCTCCAAAAGATTCAATTTCAAATGAATTAAATGAAGTTGTAATCAATCAGGAGAAAAAAACGATTACCAACTCAAACGGGAACATAAAAGTTGACGTTGCCAATTCGGTTTACAGTACCATTCCAAACGCGATCGATCTGCTTTCAAAACTTCCAACGGTTCAAATAAGTAGCGATCGAGAAAGTATTTCGGTTGTTGGAAAAGGAAATCCGCTGATTTATATTGACGGTCAAAAAGGATCCATAAACGATTTAAATGCTTTATCTGTTGCTGATATCAAAACAATAGAAATCATTAAAAATCCGTCTTCTAAATACGAAGCAGAAGGCCGCGCTGTGATTTTAATTACAAGAAAATGGAGTAAAAAAGACAGTTTTAAAACTGAAATTTCTGAAGTTGCTTCTTTCAAAAAGAACTACAATAATTATTTAGGTTTTAATTCTAGTTTCAAAAAAGACAAATTAGAATGGAAAGCCAATTTCAATTACAATCGACGAAATCCATGGGAAAATCATAGTATAGAATATAAAATTCCTCAGGCAAATATTGTTTCAGATTATGATGTTACGGCAGTTTCAAAAGTTAAGGATTATATTTTTGGTGCAAGTTTATTTTATAAAATTAATGAAGACGATTATTTGTCGCTTAATATAAATGGTAAAATGCGAAACGATACTTTTGATATCAATACGTTTACTTTTAACCAAAATCAGAATGAAATAAATAATGTTTTTACGTTTAGTGAAAATTCAAGTTCAAAGAATTTCATTAATTCATTTATCAATTATTCTAAGAAAATTAAAGCTATTGACACCAAGCTTTTTATAGGCTTTCAGGGTTCCAATTACAATCAGCATTTGTTGAGTTTGGTGCAAAATAATTTTAATGAAACAGATTTTGAATTGTCTCAGAATCGCGATCAGAAGTTTAATGTTGATGTTTTTTCTGGAAGAATAGATTTAGAAAAAAAGTTTAAAAACGACTTAAATTGGGAGTACGGCGCACTTTATTCGGCAGCGAAATCCAAATCGAATTATGATGTTTTTGACTATGAAGAAAATCAAAATATAACTTTTGAATATTATTTTAAAGAAGCAAACACTGCAGCATATTCTCAGTTTTCGGGAAAAATTAAAAAAGTCAATTTTTCAGTTGGATTAAGAGTTGAAAATACCAATGTAAGCGGAAAGTATAGTAATGAAAGCGATAATTTGGTAGATAAAAATTACACGAATCTTTTTCCGAAAGCGCAATTTTCATTTTCGCTTGACAGTACAAAAAGTATAAATGTTGATTATTCTAAAAGCATTTCCAGACCTAATTATTCTTCATTAAGTATGATTGCGACCTACATAAATCCGTATTTTATTTATGGAAATAATATCAATTTAGGACCAACGTTTATGGATGTGCTTTCGACGACTTTTGAATATCAGGACAAATCTGTAAAGCTGACTTTTTATGAGAATAAAAATCCGATTTATCAGGAATTTATATTTGACAAAGGGACAAATGTGATGACTTTTACATCAAAAAACTTTAAAAAAGAATCAGGTTATAATATTGAGTTTACATTGCCATTTAAATATAAATTTTGGGAAAACACCAATTCTTTAATTTTTGCAACCAATAAGGTTGAAGATGATTCGGCTTTGTTCAATTCTTCCAAAACGTATTTGTATTATTATTCAAACAATACTTTTAACCTTCCAAAAGATTTCACATTTGTGCTTTCTTTTTGGGGATCGACGAAGCAAAAAGAAGGTGTTTTTGAACGCGGTGCAATGCTGATTTTTGATCTTTCTTTGGCAAAAAAAATTAGCAAAAATTGGAATTGTACTTTGAATTACAATGACATTTTTAAAAATACAATTTATACTGAAAGATTTACAATCAATACTATTAATTCAAGAGCACGATATTTGGTTGATGCTAACGAAATTTCTATTGCCGTTCGCTATTCTTTCGGGAAAGTGAAAGATTCTGAATTCAAACAAAAGAGCGTAAATGAAAGTGAAAACAGAATAAGATAAAATAAAAAATCCCTTGTGAGTCAAGGGATTTTTTTATGTTTTAGAAAGATTGTTATCCTTCGTCTTCTTCAGTTTCTTTTTTAGAAATGTCATCATGAGGCAACTCTTCATCGTCGTCAGTAGAATTTAGTTCGAAGAAACTAAAATAAGAACCGCCATAACTTTTCTGAAACGAAAAATTAC